>Ga0209541_10000359_pt1 | contig 89563 bp, 87 predicted proteins | sample RifCSPlowO2_01_FD_184027 | JGI IMG/M metagenome (GOLD analysis project Ga0209541, IMG submission 184027) | Groundwater microbial communities from Rifle, Colorado - Rifle CSP2_plank lowO2_0.1 (SPAdes) (version 2) | ecosystem: Environmental > Aquatic > Deep subsurface > Groundwater | place... | reverse complement strand
ACCTTTTCGATTAAGACCAAAAAATAAGCGAAAAGGTGCAAATGGCCGATTAAACCCTCCATTCTTTCATAGTTGGACCAAAAACTGCGGTAAGGATTTTCCCCGAAAATCGTGGAAAAAACCAAAATTAAAACCGTGATGGCCACCGCGTAAAAAAGCGGCGAAATGCTCGGCCGGTATTTTTTATCCAAAATCGCCAAAACCAGCCAAAGCGCGAATAAAATTTCCACCGCGGTCCGAAAGAAAAAATTTTTTCCCGTAATAAACGGGAAAAACATCACGGAAGAAACCAGAAAAGCCGTGATCGGCAAAATGAAAATTACGGCTTTAACCGCGTAACTTAATATTTTTAAATATGGCTGGGACATTAAATATAAAATAGCATCTTCATAAAAAATCAGCAAAAGTTGCGTTTATTCATTTTCAGCAATTATAATCATAGCAGCGGTTTTTTTAGTCAGCATCTCTATCAGAAAAAAGGCGGCCAAGAAAGGAGAAAATAAAATAAGCAAGCAAACTGAAATAAGGCTCACCGCTATAATTTTTATCTTATTTTGCGAGAAGCGACGATTTGCCATCACGTTATAAAGCGCGTTGTGAGGTAAAAATATATTTAAAAATGTTTGCGCCAGAGAAGACGCTGTATATTCGGGATTAAAATAATCAATTGAGATAACTTTAAAACTCGCTTTTTCCAAGAGTGTTTGAACCGATTTAGGCGTAAAGTGCACGCGATGAAACGGCCAGTCATAACAAAACCATTTTTGGCCGCAAATTTTCGCCTCCAGACTTTCCCCGTTTGGCGCAGCGATAAGAAGTTTGGCGCCCGGAAGAAAATATTGTTTACATTTTTTAAGGTCGTTCAAAGGCGTATCCGAATGTTCAAGACTATGCCAAAACATTATTAAATCATATTTATTTTCCGGAATTGCTTTATACACCGGCAGATTATTCTCTCGCGCCATCTTCACCGCCGATAAAGAAGGATCATAACCATCAACATTAAAACCTCTCTTTTTTAAATATGCGACAAATTTGCCGTTGCCGCATCCGTAATCAAGAATTTTTGCTTTATTTGAAGATAAAAAAAATTTTATCTTCTTCTCGCGCAAAAAAAGAAATATACCTAAAAAACCGCCGGCCAGCGACTTAATAAAAGACGGCTTATCCGATTCAGCAAAATACGTTTTTGAATATAAAGGTTTATTTTCCATTTGATGATAATAACCGGAGCATCGGGAACAACGAAAAAAACGCGGCAAGTGTTTTGCCGGTTCATAATTTTCACAATAATAACCGCAGATAGGACAACTCATATTATTCTGATTTCCGGCACGGGAACAATAAATTTTCCTCCCTGATTACTAAACTCCTTCTCATTGGAGATGATTGTTTCCGCATAATTCCACGCAAGCAATAAAAGATAATCCGGGCGCGCGTCTTTTAATTTGTCGGGTGGATATATTTTAATGCGCGATCCCGGGGTATAAAGCCCTTGTTTTAACGGCGTGGTGTCTATAATAAAGTCTATAAGGCCTGCGCCTATTTTATAATAGTTCAATAAAGTGTTGCCCTTGGCCGGAGCGCCGTAGCTAACTATTCTTTTATCTTCGCTTTTTAGACGCTTCAATAAATCCTGCAACTTCTTGCTGTTATTTTCTACTTTGGCGGCAAATTCCAAAAATGTCTTTTCTTTCAATAACCCAAGTTTTTTCTCTTCTTTCAAAAATTTATCAACTGATTCCGATCTATCTCGTCCTCTTCCAACATAAACTCTCATAGATTGCCCATGAATAGGAATAAGTTCCACATCAAATATCTCTAATCCAAACTGTCTTGTTAAGAACGTGAGCGCATTCAAGGAAAAATAGCAGAGATGTTCATGATATATCTGATCAAATCCCCCCTCACCTATCAAATTTCCTACCCAATGAACCTCAAAAACAAAAACGCCGTCATCCTCAAGCAAATTTTTCACGCCGGCAAAAACATCTTTTAATCCGTCAATGTGAGCCATAACATTATTGGCAACAATCAAGCGCGCATGACCGTAATCTTTAACAATATTGCCGGCAATGACGCTGTTAAAAAAAACATTTATCGTTTCAATGTTTTTTTGTTGAGAAATATCCGCAATGTTTCGCGCCGGCTCTATATTAAGCGTCCGGCATCTGTCTTTTATCGCGGAAAGCAGAACGCCATCGTTGCCTCCTATCTCAACCGCGAGATCGTCTCTTGATTTAATAAATTTTTGAGCAAGCCGCTCTCCTGACCGTCTAAAATGCTCGGCCAGCGGCTGACTCGCGGAAGTGCAATAATCGTAGTGCCCGAAAAGAATTTCCGGATTTACCACATCCAAAAGCTGTAAAAGAGCGCAATTCCCGCAAAAATACACCACCAAAGGAAAAAAGCGTTCTTTTTTGGATAAATCCTCTTCTTTTAAAAAAGCGTTGGCTAAAGGCATCTCGCCTAAATCTAAAATCTTAACAAGATCCGATCCGTCGCAAATTCGGCATTTTGTTTTATGAATAAAATTTTCTTTCATTGTTTTAAAAATGGCTTCCATTCGGTTTCTAAATACTCTCTTAACGCCTCCTGCCAAGGCCTCATTAAGTCAATTTTGGAAACCAAGCCCTCGTTAAAAGTACGCGGAGCGTCAAGCTTGAAAAAACTTGTTTTCACCGGAGTCAAGCCAATATCCGGCTTTAAGATATTGATAATTTCTTTAGCAAACTCATAACGGGAACAAACGCCGCTATTGGCAAGATTAAAAATTCCGATCGCGTTATCCTCCAGCAACTTCTTGATGGCTTTAACCAAATCCTTGCCAAAAGTCGGGGAACCAATCTGATCATCTATCGCTTTAATCTCCGGTTTATCAAATTGCTTGATAATTTTTGCCACGAATTTTTGGTCTTTTTCCGGCCCGCCGCCGAACATCCAGCAAACTCGAGCAATAATATAATCATTCAGCATTCCTTGCACGGCCAACTCGCCCATATGCTTTGACCGTCCATAATAATTTTGCGGATTGGGCTTATCTTCTTCGGTATAAAGACCATCCTTAGCGCCGTCAAAAACTCCAGCCGTAGAAATATAAACCATTTTAATTCCTAATTCTTTGGCCAATAATGCCATATGATAAGCGCCGATGCCATTAACCAAATAGGCATGCGCCGGATCCCGTTCGCATCTATCCACATCGGTTTCTGCGGCAAGATGAATGATTGCTTGAGGCCTATGGCTATGGCAAAAAATTTTTACCTCCTTCAAGTCCGTTATATCCAAAGAACGCTTGTTAGTTTTAATGCCAAAATCAATATAGTTCCCAACCATTCCATCTGTGCCGGTAATCAAAACTTTTGAAAAATCTAATTTCATTTTTATTTATTTTTATTGGCTATCCATGCGGCGGTTTTTAATAAAGATTCAAAAGTTCCGGCATCAGACCAATACCCGTTGACCATGCCATAGGACAATTTATTTTCCGAAATATACATATTATGAATATCGGTAATTTCAAACTCGCCCCTCGCGGATGGCTTTAATGTTTTTATCTTTTCAAAAATATCATTGTTATAAAGATAAAAACCCACCGTGGCATAATTGGATTTTGGATTTTTAGGTTTTTCTTCAATGCCTATAATTTTATCGCCCTGTATTTCCGCAACTCCAAATCTTGCCGGATTCTCAACCTGCTTAAGAAAAACTTTCGCGCCTTCCTGATTATTAAACATACTTACCTCTTTGGAAAAATTATCTTCAAAGATATTATCGCCCAAAACGACGGCTATTGAATCCTTCTTCGTAAAATCTTCAGCCAAACTTAAGGCTTCGGCAATACCGCCCGCGCCATGCTGCAATGAATATGATAACTTAACTCCGTAATCTTTGCCCGAACCCAAAAAATTCATAAAATGACCGGCATGTTCTTTGCCGCACACAATCATAATTTCTTTTAGGCCGGCTTTCTTAAGAGTTTCCAAAGGATATAAAATCATCGGTTTATTATAAACCGGCAACAAATGTTTATTGGTAATAGACGTTAAGGGGCGCAATCGAGTTCCTTGACCACCCGCTAAAATTACTCCCTTCATAATTTATGATATATTTTGTTAAGCTTTTTTAAACTTGTGAGCTTTCCACAAATCAATATGAGGATTAAAAACCCCTGTTTTTTTGCGAATATTATTAATCCATTTCGGATTTTTAATGTACCAATCAACGGTTTCTTGGAAAGCTTTTTTAAAATTATACTTTAGTCGCCAACCTAAATCTTTTTTAATTTTTGAGGCATCAATAGCGTATCGGCGGTCATGTCCCGGCCGGTCAACTACAAATTCTATCCAGGACCGATCACGCCCAAATATTTTCAATATCAAATCCGCTATCTCCAGATTATTCATTTCATTGTCCGCGCCGATATTATAAACTTCTCCCGGCGCAGCCTTAAACAAGCACAACCGCAAAGCCTCGCAGTGATCCAGAACATAAATCCAATCGCGCACATTTTTACCATCGCCATAAATAGGCAGTTTTTTAGCTTCAAGCATTCTTAAAATTAAAAAAGGGGTTAATTTCTCCGGATATTGATAAGGGCCGTAATTATTAGAGCAATGGGTAACTATAACCGGCACGCCAAAAGTCTTAAAATAGGCCCGGCAAAGCATATCTCCTCCTGCTTTGGTGGCGGCATAAGGAACATTGGGAGCAAACGGCGTGAATTCTTTAAAAAGCTTCCTGGATTTTAAGGATAAACTGCCGTATACTTCATCAGTTGAAACCTGGACAAATCTTTTAATGCGCGGATTTAATTTTAATTGCTCCAAAATATTAAAGACACCATTGATGTTGGTATTTATAAATTCACGGGATCCGACATGAATACTCCGGTCAACATGAGTTTCCGCGGCAAAATTGATCAGATAATCCGGCTTAAAACTGTCAAATACCAGCGCTATCTTTTTTTTATCGGCAATATCGCCGCGAACAAACCGATAACGTTTATCCGGTTCAATATCTTTTAAATTATCTAGATTACCGGAATAAGTTAAGAGGTCATAATTAAGAATTCGCGCATCTCGGTCTTTATTTAAGATAAATCTGATAAAATTAGAACCAATAAATCCTGCGCCGCCAAAAACAAGTATTCTTTTTTGCTTAACCCTGATCATACCCAAAAGATTATACCGCTATTTCTTTCGTGTCAATTTTAAAAAATTTTTAAGCCGCCGCGCGATCCAACACAACCAAAAAACAATAATAAAGAGAAAAATATGCAATCCCCATTTTACTAAGGAATGCCATTTAGCGGTTAGGCCTGACTTCCCGACCCGCGCCCGAAAAGTGACGGGAATTTCAATAAATTTTATCCGTTCGGATACGGCAAGCAATAAAAGTTCCGTAGGAAAAAGCGCTCCTCCTTCGCGCCAGAGCGGTTTAAGGCGTAAAACAGCATCCTTATGCATTAATTTATAAGTACAACCAATGTCAGTAATAGAATTAGTCGCGAAGAAAACTTCTATAACTTTTGCCTCAAAAACATTAGCTAGTTTTCTTAACAAGCCCATGGCCGCGCCGTCAAGAATGCTGCTTTGGTTTGTCCTGGTGCCAAAAACTATGGGAAAATCCTTGGCATACGCCAAAAAACGCTCTATATCGGATCCGACAAATGTGCCATCGGGCTCAGATAAAATAATATAATCGCCGCTTGCTTCTGCTATGCCTTTTTGATAACCGAATCCGTATCCCTGGCGCTTTTCATACACAAGACGAGCCTGTGTTTTTTTCACCTCTTCATTAGTTCCCTGTTCCGCATTATTATTTACCACAATCACTTCATCCACATATCCGGTGGCTAAAAAATCATCTATCACGGAGCGAATAGAGTTTTTTTCTTGATAAGTTGAAAAAACAACTGAAACTTTTTTACCCCTCCACATAGGTTTAAAATCTAACAGACAAACGGCGTAAATAAAAATCGCGAATTAATTTATAGGCCTCAACCGCTCCCAAACTGCCAAGAAGCATAATCATCGGCATTACCGGAAGTCCATAACGACCGCCTTGGCTCGGACCGCTCGCGGCCAATAAAAAATTATTCCAAACAACAAAGGCCAGCAAAAACAAACTCCATACCCGATTCTCTTTTCTTATTAGAGCAATAGCGGCTAGAACATAGAATAACCGCCAAAATTTTTGGCCAACCTGAACCAGCCAAAAACCTAATTCCGCGCCTGCTTGAGGAAATTTTACCCTAACCACATAATCCATCAAATAACTATAACCGTGATAATCAAACGTTTTTAAGATATAACTAAAATGAAATTTTAAATATTCCAATGGATATTCGGAAACAATTTTAAAAATATTGCTTTTGTAAAAAGGAACATTGATAAAATCATAATTAAAGACAACTTGATTTTGTCCCGGATAATCAGGCGGCATTACCGGCATAGGCAATGAAAATTCCTGTTGTTTTGCAAATTTCGCGAAAGTAAAAATATAAAGATTCAACCAGCCGGCGCTAGACAATTTCAAGGTATCAAAAAGTATTTTATTCCTTATCATCCAAGGAGAAAGCGCCAGCAAGAACAATAAACAAACAAGCAATAATTTTTTCCAAGGAAAATCAGAGCCATAATAGCGCTGAAAAATAAATATCAACAAAAATAACGGAAAAAAATAAAGGCCGATAGGCCGAGCAAGAGTTGCCAATCCCAAAACAACAGCAAAGGCATAAAATCTTTTTATAACAAACAAATAAAAAGCCAACAGCAACAAAAAGCTAAATAAGTTGTCCGACATCAATAAATTGTTCCAGTAAATTGAGATTGGCTCAAAAATAAACAGCAATGCCGCGATAATCCCAACCGCCCCGGAATTAAATAATATCTTGCCGATTCTGTACACAAAAATGCTTGAAAGCCCGGCAAAAATATTTTGGACGGCAACAATGCCCAGTAAAGGAATTTTTAGCCAAAGAAAAAAAGCGAGAAACAAAGGATAGAGCGGAGTATGCAGGCTAATGGGCGCAAACGGCTCCGTTGTCGTCTGGCTCATCGCGCCGCGCGTTATAAAATTATCAGCCACGGTTAAAAAAGTGCCGGCATCGGAATAAGCGGCAAAACCTTGAGCTCCGAATAAAAATTGAATAACAAGCGCGCAGATAAAACGAACGCCAAAACCCAGGAAAAAAATTAGAATTTCCATTTTATTAAACATGTCGCTATAAGATAACATTTTCACAAAAAATCTACAAAAAAAGACCAGTCTAAACGCTGGTCTTTTGTTTAATTCCGTGAATATAAAAAATTATTTTATTAAATCCCAGTTTAAGGGTGTGCCAAATTCAACGTCAGCCGCCGCGACTCTGCCGATTATCTCGTCAAAATGTTTAGTAGGCAAACCAAACGCGGGCCGAACCGAACGGATATTTTCGGAAGTGAATTTCTCGCCTTTTTTAATGTCTTTAGACACAAAAAGCGAGTGGCGAAAACGTTTGTTGTGCTCTTCGGTCGCGCTCACGGGGCCATAGTGGACTTTACCCAAAGCAACTTTTATTTTTCTTTGATCAACATCGTCATTGCCCGCCCTTAATTTTTCAACCATCAGCTTAAATTCCTGCGGCTCAAGGGAAAATCTGGCATCCGGACCGCCGCTTTTCCGGTCTAAAATAAAATGTTTTTCAATAACCAATGCTCCGTTGGCCGCGGCGATCAGAGGCGCACCAATGCCGGCATTATTATCGGAAAAACCGGATATAACTTGGAAACGTTCGGCGATGTCTTTAATGGTTGCCAGATTCATATTTGCCAAATCCGGATCTGTTTCGTATCCACTAACGCAATGAAGCGCGGCGATTTCCTTTGTGCCGTTTTCGCGCAAAGTCCTAATGGCAAACTCCGCTTCTTCCATTGAAGCGTAGCCCAAAGAAATTATGACCGGTTTTCCGGTGCGAGCCACCTTGCGAAGAAGTAAAAAATCATTTACTTCGTAGGAGGCGATTTTATAGCAAGGAACATTTATTGTTTCCAGAAAATCAATCGCGCTTTCATCAAAAGGTGTAGAAAAAAGAATTATACCAAGTTCGTCTGCAAGTTTCTTAAGTTTTGGCTGCCATTCCCAAGGCGTATAAGCGATCTGATAAAGCTGGTAAAGAGTCTTTTTCTGCCAATCAACCGGATTATTTTCTCCGCCAACCCTGAACCATTCTTTATCGGAATTGAGCGTGATGGTATCAGGAGTGTAAGTCTGCAATTTGACGGCATCAGCTCCCGCTTTTTTTGCCGCTTTAACCAGTTCCACAGCTTCTTCATATTTCTGGTGATGATTTCCGGAAAGTTCAGCTATTATAAAAACCGGATGCCCATCCCCTATTTTTCTACTGCCAATATTCATTTCTATCAATTTTTACCTCCATATTCCTCAAGCTTTTTTATGGGAGTATCCCAACCAAGATCCGCAAGCAAGAACCCAAACACATCTTTATCCCTACTCAAATGAAACGATCCCTTTCCAACTTGTTTTATTCTAGGAGAGTCACCATTTTTTATTGACGGCCAATACTTCAGAAAAAGATTCTGTATCGCCACCTGAAGCTGAACATAAGATGTTTTTAATGTATCATCTTCAAAAAAAACAACTATTCTCTGAGCTATAATATCTCCCGTATCAATGCCTTCATTTATATAATGAATCGTTACACCCTTAGGTGTTCTCTCTATGTGGCTCCAAAAATTAGGATCCGCTCCTTTATTCCATGGCAGATAGCTAATATGTAAATTGATTGTTCCAAGCATTGGGAAAGAAAAAATCTCTTTTCCAAGTATAAATCTATAGCCATAACTGATGATGATATCAGGCAAAAATCTTTTCAACTCATCTAAAGAAACTTTTCCAACCATGAACATTACATTATTTTTATCATGGATGAGATATTCTTTAAGCTTTCGGCTATCAGGGTTATCGCCGCCTAATAACAAAACTTTTATATGTTTTTTTATCAACATACCTTATACTTTCCTTTCTTTATGTCGGCCACGCCTTGTTTTTCAAGCAGCAGTCGTCTTTTCATCGCCTTACTCTTATAGGCATTTTTGATAACGATCGCCCACTTTTGCTTGTCATAAGACAAACATACTTTTTCAGCGGACACTAATTGAAGCCGTCTTTCAGCTAACATTAAAGCAAGAATGGTAATCTTATCCGAATAACACTTTATTATAGTTTTTATTCTCGGCAGATGATAACGGTTGGAAATAAGCGCGATTTTCCGCAATTTTTTTTTAATGACAATATTATTCAAAGCCAGCAATTGTTCAAAAGTAGATCCTGATTTATTTTCTTCCACGATGCTTTTCGGCGGAACGCCTAATTTTATTAATTCTTTTTTTAAAATTTTTGCAACGGCCGGCGCGCCCGGAATATTCTTTAATTGGCCTTTTCCGCCTAAAGCGATAATAAGCGCGCCGGTTCTTTTATATAAAAAACTCGCCGCAACAACTCTTAATCTGTCTCCTGTAATTCCAAAATTATCTCTTTCGCCAAAATTAGTCGTCCGCCAGCCGCGCTTATCTTTTTTCAAATCGCCGCCTAAAATGATAATAGCGTTAATTTTATTTTCCATATCTTTTCTTTTTTCCTCAAAGACAGATTTAATTCAAGTTATTTTAACGGTTTTTGCTCGCAAGAAACATTTATCTTTACAACTTCAGGATGATCTTTTAAAAATTTAATCACATCTCTGACATCAATAATCTCTCCTGACTCATAAAGTTCGTCATAAATTCTTTCAATAACGATAAAATCCTCCGGATAATCCACGGTTAGCCGATAATCAGACTGATACGCGGGAGAAGCCGTAACCATTTTGCCGATTCTGAAATGCCCGTTTTTATTTTGCCAAATGTGCGGCGTTACATGTTCTCTTTCATAATCTTCCGAAGCATTTTGTTTTGCTTTTTTCAAAGCCGCGCGCGAAAAAACTTCTACATCAAGCCCGCGCGGAAATGTCCTTTCCCCAGGCACCACATTGCTAATATAATCACATCCAGATTTCTCAAAAGCTTCTACGCACATATCTATCACGTTGGGATCTATCAACGGACAATCGCTGGTTACTCTGACGATATTTTCATAAACAGGATAAACCAGAGCGCATCCATAATAACGATCCAACACGTCATCAGAAGAACCGCGATAACAATCCACACCCATTTGCCGGCATAATTCTATTATTTTATCATCCTCTTTATTAATGGTCGTAGCTACGACAACTTTATCTATTTTCTCAGCTTGTTCCACCCGGCGGATGCAATGCTCTAAAAGAGCAATGCCTCTTATTTTTTTAAGAACCTTACCCGGCAAGCGGGTTGAACCCATCCGCGCTTGAATAATACATAAAGTTTTTTTGCCAATATTCGTTAACGACATTTTTTTTCCTCCTCTATAAATTGTCAAATAACTAAATAGCCGACTTCGGCTATACCTGCGCTAAATCATATAGAATCATATAAAAAATCTGATGTCAATGTCAAAAAGAGGTGAAATTAGTTGATATGGCCAAAGTTTGTCCGTACGGCCAACGCAACCTTGAGCGTTGGATTGCTACATACAAACAGAACGGGAAAGACGGACTTGAGCTAAGGTCAACTGCGCGAAAAACGCAACAAAATGAAACTCCAATTCGGATTAAGAAACATATAATTAAACTTCGCAAAGAAATCGGAGAGTGCGCCTTGAAACTGTTTTAACCATAGACATTTGAAAAAAGATGGTTTAACGATTCTGGCAGGTACCCAAAAATTTTAAGACACTTTTTGTACAATTTTAAAGACCGCTTATATCTATAATATTTAAAGACCGCTTATATCTATAATAGCCATTCCTGAATATGAATTCCCAATGTAAGCATAATTCTCTGAAACAGAAATTCCGCGAGGAGATCCTATTTCATTGCCAGAGCTAGTTACGGAGCCGCTTATAAATGGATTGTTGGGATTTTCAACATTCACGACAATCAACCGGCCATTACCGGTAACTGGCAAAGAAGCAGTATCGGAAACCGTTATATAAGCATGATTATTATACACACTTATTTGATTTGGCCCATTTAATTGATTAGGATCGCAAATGAATCCGCTTATTGATAGAGATGAAGGATTTGAAATATTAATTATAACGAAACAGGTTGTATTGTATGCGGCTACATATGCGTAATTGCCGGAAACGCGAATGGATCTTGCGCCGCGTAATTTATCGGTATTTGTAAGCGAACCAATTATTACCGGGGCGCTAGGATTAGAAATATCAACGGCGGCAACATAGCCGTTTCCTCCTGTTACATAAGCATAATTCCCGGCGACATCAACCGAGTAAGCTCCGCCCACAAAATTGACACCGTCGTACACTGAACCTGTAATGGCAGGACTGTTAGGATTAGAAACATCAACGATGGTAAGTCTGCGATAACTCGCAACATAAGCACGTGTTCCCGATACCTGCACAGAAGACGCTCCGGCAAAATTACTGTCACTTTGAACTGAACCAACGATCAAAGGTTCGTTTGGATTAGATATATCAATGATGGTAAGTCTGTTACTAGCACGAGCGGTTACATAGGCATAATTACCAGAAACAGTGACAGATGTAACGCTAGACATAAGATTAGCATCGTAGACAGAACCAACGATTTGGGGATTTGAAGGGTTGGCAATATCCACAATCGTAAGACGAGAAGCATAAAAAGCCGCCACATACGCATAGTGACCGGATATAAAGATAGATTCTGGATTCCATATCCTATCATCAGTAATGACGCTTTTAATTCTAGTTTGTGATTGCGTTGGAGTCGGAGGAGGCGGCGTTAATGTAGTAAATAATTGTTCGCTGCTAGTTGCAGTGTTGCCGCTGTTATCTTTTGATACCACTACATAATAGTAAATTTTACTAGAAGAAAGGCCATATAAGCTGACGCTGTGATCGGTGACATTATCGGCACCAATCGCTTTAATAGTGGTAGTAGCAATCGTCATGGAATACATAGAGTAATCAACTCCACTGCTTGCTAACTCGTTAGTGGTCCAAGTAATAGTTGCCGAAGTCTCGGTTATATTTATAGTTTGAATATTTGAAATCGTGGTTGGTGTTATGTCTATTGTTGACGGTGATGATGTAGGTGTTGGTATAGGAGTGGGTGTTGGTGTGGGCGTTGGTGTTGGTATGGGTGTTGGTGTGACTGGAACCGCAGGCGGCACAAACGGTTGGTCGAGGCACGCGTCAGCTGATCCATAACAACTATTTCTGCACCAATACCATCCATTTGTGGAACATTCTGTAGAACCTGCACAATAGTTGTATGACGCGGTACATGATTCTTGGAGAGACGGATTAGGATGGCAAGAAACTGTGTACCAAAAAAGTCCCGCCGACACACATTCCTCCTGAGTGGTGGTTGCGGACTGCGCTGGTACCGCAGAGGTAGTTGTAGTACCGGTAAAACCAATAGGTTGCGCGGGAACTGCCGGAATTGTGCCCGAAGGAGTTTGAATTGCCTCAGTGCGCATATTTTCCGTGTTATCATTGATAACTTCATTCAGTTTTGAAATTGTCTTAGGGCCAACTTGACCGAAACCGGTAGTATCGGGGTCTCCATCTGTTACTATCCCTTGTTTTAATTGAAATTTTTTGACTGCAGCTTCCGTTAGAGAGCCATAATACCCTGTGGTTAGGCCTTCAGGATATACATCAGAAAATTGTTTAAGAAACTTTTGAAGCTTTTTTACATCATCTCCAGTTGAACCCCTGCGCAAAATCCTTGTGAGTCGTATTTCTTCTTTTACCAAACTAAGTTCGGTATTTGTAGCTTTAAGTTCTGTCTCTAATGAAGCGACTTTTGCTTGCAGGATTTTGATTTGTTCTTGAAGTTGTTGAATAATGATTTGAAAATCGGTGGAAGTTGCCGTTTGGGCAAAATTGAAAAGCGGTATCGTAAAAGAAATAAAGAGAATAACAATAAAACTACAACTGAATATCTTCTTCATATATTCATTTTAATTAATAAATTTAAACATTGCAAAATCTTATGCACATACACAAGGTTTTTGTTTGAAATATCTTTACGACTGCGTTCAAACCTACTTTATCAAAAATTCCTGATCAATAGAAGCCGTCCCACCGTCGCGAGCTGTCACTCACCCCGCCACAGAAAAGTTTGTCAAGTTAGGTAAAAATTATCTTAATTTAAAAATATTAACAATAGGCTTTCCTTTCAGGTTTTCTTTCAGTTTATTTTTGTCCAACAAATCTCTTAACTTTAAAAAAATTTGGCCATAAGCTTTTAACAAACTATCAAGGTCATTTCGCGTATGGCTAAAACTCATATTATGCAGACCATTCCATAAAAATCCTCTCTGTAAAAGTTCTTGCTGAAGAAAACTTTTTATTTCTAAGTTTGTATATTTTTCAGTCGGCGAAATAATAAATACTTGCCAGCAAGGCTTTCCCGCCACCCACATAACATTTTCCAAGCGGTGTTTTTTAATAAGTTTATTTGTATTGTTCTGTAAATATTCGCCGAGACGCCAAATATAATCAATCACCTTCTTCTTTTCCATCTCTTTTATGGTGGCAATTGCCGCGGCAATAGAAAGAACTTCGCCTCCAAAAGTAAAAGAGTAAAAAATATCCGATATTTTCTTCATATATTTTCGTCTTCCAACCAAAGCGGATATTGGCATGCCATTAGCCATTGATTTTCCGAAAGTCGCCAAATCCGGCATTACGCCAAACAATTTTTGCGCCCCCCCAAGATCATAACGAAAACCGGTGATTATTTCATCAAAAATCAAAAGCGCGCCATTTTTATGCGTCATCTCCTTTACCTTCCGTAAAAAATTATCCTTTGGCTCAACATAATTCATCGGTTCCATAATCACCGCGGCTACCTTATTTTTATATTTTTTAAAAATTCTTTTAAGAGAGTCAATATTATTGTAGATAAAAGCATGGGTCATAGCGCGCGTGCTTTTAGGCACTCCCAAATTTCTGGCGGTGGATCCGATATACCAATCATGCCAGCCGTGATAACCGCAAACCGCGATATAATCGCGGCTGGTTATTGCTCGCGCGAGCCGCACGGCGCCAGTAGTCACGTCCGACCCATTCTTGCCGAATCTCACCATCTCCGCGCACGGAATATGCTTAATAAGCAATTGCGCCAATTCATATTCAAGCGGAGACGACAAAGAAAAAATAATACCCGCCTTAAGCTGCCTTTTGATGGCATCGTCTACAACCCGATACTGATAACCCAAAATTATCGGTAGAAGCCCGCTGATAAAATCAATATATTCATTGCCATCAACGTCCCAAACCCGCGCGCCTTTTGCTCGCGTCACAAAAAGCGGCGAACATCCCTGAATATACTGCAAATGGCTTTTGCTGAAAGTTTGCGAAGCCAGAGGAATTTTTGCCCCGATTTTTTTTAATAATTTATTGCTTTTTGTGAATTTTCGTTTCATTTTGCTTTTTTAAAATTTTATCTTCTTCTAAAGATTTTAAAAGCCCCGCGTTCCTTATGATATGCATATTTTTTAGAGCGATATCAAAATTCTTGGTCAATAAAACTATATAATCCACATAACCGGCATCCGGCCGGCTATTTTCAATTAAAAATTTAATTACTTTAAAATCTTCCGGATAGTCTATAGTCATTCTAAAATGCGACCAATCATACGGCGCGCGCACTCCGCCTTTCTTAAACTTCGCGCGTTTAATAATGTATTGAGTAAGATGTTCCCTTTCAGAAGATAACTTTGCCTTCTTCGCGGCTTCGTATAAAACACTTTTTTTGAATATCTCCGTATCCATGCCATCCGGAAAAGTCTCTTTTTTAAAAACATTGGAAGCATAATCAAGTTTGTTATCAAAAAAATAACGGATAACTTCGTCGGAAACCGCCTGATCCAAAAGCGGGCAATCGCTTGTTATTCTGACGATATTTTCATATTCAGGATACTGAAGCGAACACTTATAGTATCGGTCTAAAACATCTTTTTCCGATCCGCGAAAATAAGAAATGCCGATCTTTTTGCATATTTTCACTATCACGTCATCATTTTTATTTGTCGTGGTCGCGACAACTATTTTATTTAAAAAATTAACTTTTTGAACCCGAAAAAGGCAATGTTCAAGAAGTGTTTTTCCTTCCACTTTTTTTAAAACCTTGCGCGGAAAACGGGTGGACCCTGTCCGCGCTTGTATAATGCCCAGTGTTTTTTTTATTTTCTTTTTTATGTCTGCCATCATAATTTAACGGCTTTGGATAAAATTTCAACGACTCTTTTCCCTTCCTTTAAATCTTGTAAGGGGTTTTTTCTTTTATTAATACATTCAATGAAATGCTTTACTTCGTCAATATACATTTTATTTATATCGTCGCGGCCCTTATATAAAACTTTGCTCTGGTTTTCGTTTTCAAATATTACCGAATCATCCTTAAAATCAATCGTTAGCGTCCCTTCATTGGTAATCACCTCAACACGATGCGCTCTCTTTTTACTTACATAATCAATTGAAACAGCGCTTGAAATACCGTTAGCGTGTTCAAATATAATAGTTGCCGCTTCTATGCCCTTAATGCCAAAAATGGAAGTTTTGCTTTTATATATAAATCCCTTCTTGATATTTCCCAAAAATGCCCGCAGATAATTCACGATGTGGGAACCGAAATCCATCACCAATATATATTTGCAATGAACCGGAGATATGCAAACGGTACGGGATAAAATCGGCTTGCCATACAACCCTCCCCGCAAAATACTTTGCATTTTTCTCACCCCGTTATGGAAAAGGTAGTTACAAGCGACCATAACAGTCAGCTTATTTTTTCTACACAGCTTTTGCAGTTTATCAACGCCGGCCAAATTGTGCGAAAGTGGTTTTTCTATAAAAAGATGGCAACCAGCTTTCGCGCACCGAAGAGCCGTTCTAATATGAAAATTGCTGGGATTACAGATAAAAGCCGCGTCAAACCGCGCGAGAGTTTTGTAATCTATGGTCTTTACTGTCCGTATTTCTTCACCGGTTATCGCTTTTTTATTAACATCGTAAGCATAAACATTTTTAAAACCAAGCCGGCGTAAATTATTGTAATGCCGCTTGCCAATAGAGCCAAAGCCAATAATTATTATTTTACTTTTTTTGTTCATTTTTTACGCGTTTAAATGATCGCCGTACTCTTTTACTCTTGAATTATATATTTTAAAAAAATAGTTTTTGTCATAATATTTCTCCGCCCTAAACAAAGGCACGGTAAAACCGCCGAAACCTCTTTTAAACCTGGCTATGGATTTATCCTTTTCGGTCGGGAAATTTTGTAACGTATTACAATAATGCTGCCACCCAATTTCATAAAATTTATATTCTTTTTTCTTCATCCATTCAATGGCTTTCCATTGGATAAAGTGCGCGATGGGAATATTGCGAAAACCGGAATCATTGCACGCGGAGCCATAATATACATTATTTTTAAAAATAAAAAAATAAGAAAATCCCACAAACTTACCTTCTTTCTTGGCTCCCACTAAAAAAGCGTTCCCTTCTTTTAACCAATCATACATCATCTCAAAAGTCATCTCCGTTCTTTTCATTCTTCCGGCATCTTTATGATGCAAGCGCAAATATCCGCCAAATATTTCCTTGCTAATATTAAAACTGTCAAATATTTCTGCCGTCAATATTTTTGAAGCCCTATTTATATCCGCATCATGGCCGTGCCTTATCTCCCCTTTTAATTCTTTCAAAGAAGAGCGCAAATCCATAACTTGCGTGTTTAAAGAATTGTCCAAATAATCAAATTTCACCAAATAATTATATCTTTGCTCTTTGGTCTCAATAAAAGACGGATTCAAAACAACAAATCTCATTCTTATTCTCTTTGCTTTATTGTCCTTAGCTAAATAATTGATATGGTCAAATACCAGCTTCATTGCTTTTTCTCGCTCATTTTTTGTTAGATTATTTTTGAACGCTGGAGGAAAACCATAAGAATGATTATATGAAAACTCCTTAATTCCATTTTCTTCTTCTAGAATTAAAGGACAAATCGCCGCTATTTTAGCGTCTTTCATAACAAAAAATGACCTTGATTCCGAATTAGAATCAGACCTAAAATTCAAAGTGTATTCCATCCATTTGGAGGTGTGCCAAAACCAAGCATCGCCACTCTCCAGACAAAAATCATCCCATTCCTTATATTTATTTTTAGTCAACGAAATTATTTCCATATTTAAAAAATTTCTTTATCAAATCCGCTATGTATTTTATTTCTGAATATTTTAATTTGGCATAGCAAGGCAAGGTAAGGCAGGAACCGCTATACTCCTCCATATTATTTAACCGAACCTTGCCATAGCCGATCTTTTGATAATAAGGATGCGAATACACGGCCGGATAATGAAAATTTATGCCAACGCCTTTTTCTAAAAGATACTTATAAAGCGGTAATCTGTCTTCTTTTCTTTTTATCCTTACGACATAAATGTGCCATCCGGAAGAAATATTTTGCGATTCTTTGGGCAAAATAATTTCTTTCACGCTGCCTAATAATTTTTCATACCAAATCACCGCCTTTTTCCTTTTTTTAATAAAACTATTGAGTTTATCAAGTTGGCTTTCGCCAAGCGCCGCCTGAATATCCGTTAATCTATAGTTATATCCCAACTCGGTCATTACGTTAAAGCCGTCTTTGTCTTTTTTTACTCCATGGCTTCTCAATAACAAAAGTTTTTCGTAATGCTTTTTATCGTTGGTGGTTATCGCGCCGCCCTCTCCAGTCGTAATCGGTTTGACCGGATGAAAACTAAACACCGCCGCGTCCGAATATTTACAACTTCCGATTTTAAATTTTTTATAACTCGCGCCCAAAGCATGGCAAGCGTCTTCAATTATTAAAAGTTTATGTTTGTCGGCGATCTTAAAGATTATTTCCATTTCACAAGGATGTCCGGCAAAGTGAACCGGAACAATCGCTTTTGTTTTTGAAGTAATCAGTTTTTCTATTTTTCTCTCATCAAGATTATAAGTATCGTTTCGGATATCGCAAAAAACCGGCCGCGCGCCAACGGCCAGCATCATATTTGAAGTAGCGACAAAAGTATTAGGGGTGGTAATAACCTCATCTCCTTTTTTCAAACCGAACGCCAAATACGCCAAATGCAAGGCGGCCGTGCCATTGGAAACGACGACCGCATATTTGGCGCCGCAATGTCGGGCAAGCGCTTTTTCAAATTTTAAAACTTTCGGCCCTTGAGTAAGCCAATCGGATTTTAAAACTTTTACGACTTCGCGAATGTCGCTTTTATCAATAGATTGGCGGCCGTATGGAATCATTAAACCTCTTTAATAATATTTTTTAGATCTTCTTTGGTAAGCCAGTTCTCGTTAGTATCGCTTAAAAAAGAAAATCCTTCAGGCACTTTTTTACCCGCCTGATAATATTTTTGATAAACATTTTTAGAGGTGTGGGTAAATTCGTTTAAGATGACATAATAATCCGCAAGCTCAACAGAATGGCGCGCTTCTTCTTTAGTCAAAAGCGTCTCATGAAGTTTTTCTCCGGGCCTGATGCCAGTGATTTCTTTTTCCGCGCCGGGAGCAAGAGCATCAAATAAATCCACGATTTTCATACTGGAAATTTTAGGCACAAAAATCTCTCCTCCTTCCATATTCGCGAGAGCAAAAATCGCCAGCTTAAAACTCTGGTCTAAAGTAATCCAAAACCGGCTCATATCCGCATGGGTTAATTGGATTTTTTTGGCGTCTTTTTGTTTCAGAATTACGTCCACCACGCTTCCTCGGCTGCCGATAACATTGCCGTATCTTACGGCGCTGAATTTAGTGGTATTGCCGGCATATGAATTTCCCGCAACAAAAAGCTTTTCCGCGCAAAGCTTAGTGGAACCGTATAAATTTATCGGATGCGCGGCTTTATCAGTGGATATCAAAATAACTTTTTCCACTTTTTGATCAATCGCCGCATCAATCACATTCTGGCTGCCTAAAATGTTGGTTTTAACGGCCTCAAACGGATTATATTCCAAAGCCGGCACTTGTTTTAAAGCGGCCGCGTGCACAACAATGTCCACTGTTCTAAAAGCCCGCTGTAATCTTTGTAAATCGCGCACATCTCCAAGAAAAAAATTTAGCCGACCGTCATCCGTAATTTCTTTCTGCATATTATGCTGCTTTAATTCATCCCGACTGAAAACAATAATTTTTCTTGCCTCTGAATTCTGCATTAAATACGCGACAAAACTCTTGCCGAAAGAACCGGTGCCGCCGGTAATCAAAATTGTTTTATTCTTTATAAAATCAAGAGACATATATGTTTTTATTTTCGCGATGTCTTATTTAATTTTAAATTAAATAACAATTATGAATATTTTACAAGCTCGGGAAGAAGCGTTTCAATAATATTTTGCATCTCTTCTCGTCCGCTCTTTTTTAACCTTTCAGCCATTGGCTGACTTATAGCCGCAAATCCCTGAACGGAAACATCATCAAAAGCTTTCAGATAATTGATAATTTTTTGTTGATCTACGCTAAAACCGTTCACGATTTTTTGAAAAACCTCTTTGCACGACTCAACTCCTCCGACCCTAAAAACCGCGTGACAATATTGATACCAAGGATGACCAAAAATTATCACGGGCTTTGACCGTAAAATTGCCTCAAAGCCGGCGCTGCCGATAACCGTAGCCACCGCCTGAGAATGGCGAATCAGGGCATAACTGTCGGCTTCAATCGGCATTAGTTTGACATTTTTTAATTTTGACATTCTTTTATAATACCCTCTGTATCTTGAACTGAAAAAATTTAAACCCCGAAACAGCCACTGAACCGGGTGCTCTTTGACATAAATAAGCCAGTCATTTGAAATTGAAGCGGACAAAACCTCAATCATTAAAATTTGATCAACAAATATACCTCCTTGGGGACTGGTTGAACACTCCGGCTGGTAATGAAGCGGCACATAAATAAACTTTCTCGCGAAATCCGGTTCTGACTGCAAACTAACATACTCTTGTTTAATGTTTTTCCTGAATAATTTTTGAATATAAGCCAAAGTTTTTTCAAAAATCGTAAAATCTTTAATGCTTCCGGCAACCATTTTTGCTTTCAACGCCGCTAATCGAAAGCCGGAATATTTATCCTTATCTTCTTTAATGCACAAGGGAGTCGGATCGCCGCTATAATTGGCGGTATGCAATTTATAATACTGCTGTAGATCTTTGCTTAAATCTTCCAAGGAAAAATTTTTGCCCTTGTTTTTTTCCAACGCCTCAAGAAGCGGAGAACTTGATTCCCACGATCCCAAACTCATCAATATTCTATCGCTGTCCGGAACTCCCACTCTTGAAATTGTATCAAATAAAATAATTTTAATATTCATCAATCGCGCCAATCCATAAATGATATAGCTAAACGGCGCATGCGGCACAACTGAAAATATCACAACATTCGGACAATATTGATTCATTACGCCATTCCAATATTGAAGAGTATTGTAATAAGTGTGTTTTCTCTCATCAACGCACATCCAATCAAAACGCTTATTCATCATAGTCAAAACTAAAGATTCGGTTTCATACAATTGCTTAATAAGAGCCTCTTCGGGAGGATAAAATTTTGATGTGTCAATACCCGGAGCGGGCAGGCCGTTTCTGGCAGCGTTATGAGTATGAACTATTGTCCCGGGAATCTTAATTTTTCTATCATCGCCTCCCCCCACCCAATAAACAACTTCATGGCCGGCATCTTTTAAAGCGGAGATTAAGTTTTCCGTTCCCGGGCTTTGGCTAAACCAAGCTAATAATATTCTCATTAATTTAATATAAGATTATATTTTAAATAAAAATTAACACAAAATTTAAAATAATACAATCTAATTTTCACGATTCAACACTTGCCACTTTGTATTTTTCATGCTTAAAATTATTAAGAGAATTAAGAACATTAAAAACCTAAAAGGAGGAAAAAGATGTTAAAAATCGCAATAGGCGACCTTAAGCATAAAACCGCAGGCACACATTCCAGTTTTATGCCACTTGGCATAAGCTACATTGCCTCATATATGCTGGCTAATGTGTTTAATCCTAATGATATTGAACTTCGTTTTTATGTTGACGATGTTATTTTGAAAGATATAGAAGAGTGGCGACCGGACGTAGTCGCACTCTCTAATTATTGCTGGAACACAGAACTTACTTATCTGATATTCAATTACGCAAAAAAAATAAATCTGAATATCTTTTGTGTGGCCGGCGGGCCGGAATTTCCTAATGAAAACAAAAAAGAAGAATGTAAAGATTATCTTTTAAATAGGGAAAAAATTGATTTCTATGCCTATCAAGAAGGCGAAATTGCTTTTACGGAATTAATAAAAAAGATTATCGCGGGAGCAGAACTTTCAGACTTAAAAAACCACGCGCAAAAAGGTATGATGTCAATTGACAAAGCCGGTAATTTAATTGTTGGCGAATCGATTCCGCGCATAATGGATATGGATCAGATACCTTCACCCTATTTAAACGGAATGATGGATAGGTGGTTTAACGGACATTACGCCCCATCTATTATGACCGCCAAAGGATGCCCGTTTACCTGCACTTTCTGCAAAGCATCACATCATTGGTATTCTTATATCGCAAAATTCAGCTTAGAAAGAATAAAAGATGAATTAAAGTATATGGCGGAAAAAATGCGGCCATATCCCAATACTCTATTGGCGATATACGACACAAACTTCGGAATACTTCCTCGAGACGAAGAAATAGCGAATCATATTCACAATTTAAAGAATACATTCGGCTGGCCCAGCGTTTTTATCGCCACAACCAGTAAAACCAATTATGAAAGAGTGCTGCGTATATCCTCTCTTCTAAGAAACAAAATGCCTATTACAGGATCTTTGCAGTCAACAAATCTTGAAACATTGGAAGCTATTAACAGACAAAATATTCCTTTGGAAAAATATCTGTCGCTCGGCCGCAGACTTCAAAAATTAGGCATGCCCTTTCTTTCGGAATTAATAGTGCCTTTGCCGAAAGAAACGAAATCTTCTTTTTTTAAGGGAATAGAAATATTTTTGGGCGCCGGCGTTGATCAAATCGTACCTTACACCACGATGATGTTAAAAGGAACTCCGCTTGCCTCCGAAGAAAGCAGAAAAAAATACAAAATGAAAACCAAATATCGCCTCATTCCAAGACAATTTGGCGCCTATGCCGGACAAAAATGTTTTGAGACCGAGGAAGTCTGTATTAAAACGGACACATTATCATTTGAGGAATATCTGGAATGCCGCGGTTTCGGATTAATTTCAGCTCTGTTATCTCACTACCAATTTGATATTATCCGTCGCCACCTTAAAGAGTTGAACATTAAAACTTATGATTACCTGATCTCTTTCTGGGAAATGGTCAAATCGGACAAGACAAAGATATCCAAGATTTACAATGAATACATTCAAGAAACAAAAGAAGAACTTTGGAATTCCAAAGAAGACCTGTATGAATATTTTTCAAAACCGGAAAACTACGAAAAATTACTCGCCGGAAAACTGGGAGACAATCTTATAAGAAAATATAAGACAAATATCATTATTGAAAAATGCGGGGAAGCTTTTGAACTGGCTTATGATATTATCGTAAAAATTGGCGCATCTGAAATTACCAAGGAAATAAAAAACTCTCTCAACTCCGCCAAACAATGGGCAGTGGCCGGCCGAGACATAAACGCCGTTGTGCGGGGCAAGCCGATAATAAATTACCTAACCCTGCCCTATGACGTTAACGCCTGGTACAAAAGTGCCGAGCCGCTAACATCTTACGCCCAACTTACGCGTTATGAAATTTCTTACGATAAAGAAAAAATAAAAGAAATAATTCAAAATGGAAAAAATCTGTATGGCAATGATCTTTTATTCGTTATGGGAAAAATTTTTACGGACAACGTGGATTTTAGTCTATTTTGGGCAAAATTTAAAACGATATAAAGAAATCCCGCATAATTAATTATGCGGGATTTTAATTTAAAATTAAAATAATCACGCTATTTTCCGCTTTATTTTTCAAAAATAACGTCAATTATTTTTTTAGCTGAATTTTCGCGTTTCGCGCTTGGAGCGATTATTTTTGGAGAAAAACAAGCTTTGAGAAAAAGAGCTCCGAATTCTTCGGGTGAAGCGGCAACCGCGACTCCCTCTATTTGTGAAAGAAAAGATAATATATCTTTTCCATAAGCTTTTTCAAGCAATACTTTACCTAAGCCAACACCTTTATAACCCAAATAGATCGATTGTTTCCCCCTCAACGGAGCGAGAAGATTTTCTGTGCTCACGATACTGACAATAACATCAGCCCCATACGCAACCTCATTCATACTTGCCATGTTTACACCAACGTCAATAAACGCAAGATTTGATGGCAAGGTTAAATATTTCACAATTGAATACAATTCCTGTTTATTGACATCGCACGGATGCGGTCTCAAAAGCAAAGCGAATTTTTTATCCGCATATTCTTCCACAATCGCTTTTATCATAATAAGTGTTTTTTCAAAGGTTACTTCATTAATTTTTTGATCGGAAAAAAATATTCTTTTGAAAGTATCAGACACTCCGCCGAGAAACAAAATCCCGCAAACATCATCTTCTAGATGAAAACGCTCGCGCAAGGTTTTGCGATACTCGTCGGCTTTTTCAATTTCCATTGAATCAAGAACGGGCGTTCCGATGGCATAAATGTGTTCATCAACAATATCGGGCACATGATATTTAATTATTTTTTTTGCGAATTCATCGTTGCAAAAAAAACCATCTATCGCATCCATAGCGCACAGATTATCTTTAAATATATTTCCAAGCGCCCCCCATGCATCAAATATCACATATATTTTTTTTGCGCCAAAAACAGATTTTCCGGCGTATAAGGCGACGCTCTCGGGGCCGTTGATTGCGCTAATAGAACAAATAATAATATCGGGAGATAAATGAACATCAGAAAATAAACCGTCAAGGTCGCTTAAAAATAATCCGGTATTGTTGCAAATCCGCGCGAACCGGTCGCCAAAATCCCGTTGAAAATTTTCTCCCGCTATACCGGAAGCAATCACGCTAATGCTTCCGCATCGGCCATCACCCTCTAAGGCGCAAATAATTGGCTTGATCGCGTTATATGCGCCCGGATTATCAACCGTAATTAAAACATTTTTTCTAAATTGGCTTCCGTTATTTTTCCTGAGCACAAAAAGCTGACTTTCATCAATGCTTATTTTTTCCATTTCCCTCCTCCTTAACAATTTTATTATTAAAGAAATTAAATCCAAATTCTTCTTACCGCATAAAACAATTTATGGCAAGTATTAGCCAATGACATAAATCTCTAAATACAGCATAAAAAAAGCCGCCGCAAAGCTAATTGCGGCGGCAAAATATTCAATATCTAATCAAAATTTGTCTTATTTATTACTCTTTATTACTCAACGCAGGTATTTTCTTTTCTTGCGCTTCCCCGGTATGCGGGTGGCGAATAATATTTTGCGCGCCAAGTTCTTTTGTCGCCCACCATGACAGCCTTTCAATTTCTTCGTCCGGCAAATCGCTAAAATTCGTCCGGACCTTATCTCCCTGTTCGCCTAAACCCAAAAAATACTGTTCAATGATAGAATCATCAGCAAGGCCTTTTTTACCTGTAACCGCTTTGGCGATAAGGCCTTTTTCCAAAGCCACTTGCCAAAAATTTGTTCCCGGATAAGCGGTTGTGAAAAAAAACACTTCCGGCTTTAAACCAACTTTTTTACAAAAATCAACAGTCTCTTTCACCGTATTTTCAGTTTCTCCGGGAGATCCGATCATAAACGAACAATCCGCGTACCCTATAACCCGCTGGGTTTCTTTTATTGCCAATTCCATTTTTTCCAAGGTTTGACCACTCTTGTCTATGTTACGCAAAATAAAAGGGCTGGCAGACTCTATTCCATATCCGACCTGCCGCATACCAACTTCGTATGTCTGCTCCAGCATATGCGGCCGCCCCTCTTTGCCGGCCCGCGCAATATCATCAGCTACAATGTTGGTTCTGCCGGATCCTCCCCATATAATCTCAAATCCGCATTGCCGTTTTCTTTCTTTAAGTTCATGACAAAAACCAAGAACCCACTTATAATTCGCCAACAATAAATCATCTAAAAAATGAATATAGACAACACCGTATCTTTGTTGAAGATACTGCATTTCATCAACAACTTCCTTGGCGCTGCGCTGCCTATAACGCTTTCCTAGATAATCGGAGTAACAATAACTGCACTTAAAAGGGCATCCGCGGGAAGCGATCATAGAAAGAGAATATTGTCCGACTTCTGAAACTCTGCCGTCAGACCATTTATTCAGCCAATTAAGATGCCCTTTTGGATTTACCCTATAAACATCCTTAATCGGCCAAGCAGAACGAAGCGGCCATGGCAAAAAATCAAGACCTTCCGTGCCCGCCTTTATTTGTTCTCTAAAACCGTTATTTATTATGCTTTTGCCATCACGCCAAACAATTCCTTTTATTCCCTCAAATGATTTTTTCTTTAATTCAATTTGATGAAGCGCCTCAGAAAATGTAATCTCGCCCTCTTCTTGGACCACCACATCAACCGGCAAGTGTTTAATCATAAATTCGGGCGCGCATGAAGCCATTCCCCCTCCCAGCACAATTGGCACATCTGGATAAATTATTTTGCAAAGAGAAACAATCCGTTTAATCCAGGCATACTGGGTGATTATACCGCCAAGCCCAATGACATCGGGTTTTGCTTCTTCCAATTTTTGAACAACTCGCGCCTCTACGCGTTTAATATACAATTCCAACTCATCCTTTATCGGCCCCTTTCTTTCAGCGTTAAGATCAAGCACGCTAATAATGTGCCCGTCCATTTTGGCAACAGCTCCCACATACCCCTGACCGATAGGCATAACATTTGGATAAGCCCACTCGCGAATTGGCGCGTTGATGAATAAAATATGCAAACCGCGCTCCGGAAATAATTTAATTGTTTCTTCGCTCATAATGCGCGGCAATAAAGGATACTTTAATCGGCCAGATTCATCAAACCGCTGATAAAATTTATCCATTTAACTTCTCCTTTCTTTATTTATTTTTAAATTTTTTAAAGAACTTTTAAATATCCGGTATAAATTCAAGCCGTAATTCTAATATCAGACTATAACAACTTTTTAAAACGCAGTCAAGCTTCCGTTCCTAAGGCGTGATTTATTTTCTCACATTATAAGTTTTATAAAAATAAGAATCTTTATTTTTTAATAATTCAGCCGGACTTCCTTCTTCAATGATTTTTCCGCCATCCAACACGAACAGCTTATCAGATGCCATGACCGTAGAAAGACGATGAGCAATCGCGATCACGGTTATCTCTCCTTTAAGCTTCTCTATTGATTTTTGAATTAAAACCTCTGACATATTATCCAAAGCGCTTGTCGCCTCGTCAAGAATGAGAATTTGCGGCTTTCTTGCCAATGCTCTTGCTAAAACAATTCGCTGCCGCTGTCCGCCGGAAAGCCGGATGCCGCGCTCCCCAACTGCCGTCTTAAACCCATTTGGCTGTTTTTCAATAAAATCATAGATATTGGCAATTCTTGCGGCCATCTTAATATCTTCATCACTAATAGAATTAGTATAAAATCTAATATTATTGGCAATGGTGTCGTTAATTAAAAATATATCCTGGGAAACATAACTGACATTTGTCCGCCATTCACGCATGGTGATTTCCGCTATATCCCCGCCATCCAACAGAACAAGCCCTTCCTGTGGCTTCAATAGACGAAGTAAAATATCAACAAGAGTTGTCTTACCGGCGCCGGAGGGTCCGATCAAACCTATCATCTCGCCCTTCTTAACGGAAAAAGACGCGTTAGACAACACTCTACTGCCGTCTTTATAAGTAAAGCTTATATTCTTTAATTCAAGAAGACGGTAAAAATTAAATTTTTTAACGCCGGGATCTTCTTCCTTATGCTTGATAATTTCTTTTTCATAATCTAACACGCTCATCAGATGCGGAATCTGGGCAATAATTTTATGGGCCTGCGTTTGAGATAATTGAATATTTACAAATATCCTGTTAATCGCGTATACAATAACCGCAAAAGAGGCGAAGTTAAACGTGTTTGTTTTATAAAAAAAAGCGAATATGCCGATTATAAAAAAAAGGCCGACTGGCTGCAAGACCACATTTGTAAAATTCTCAAGCACGGCGACCCTTACGTTTAAACTCCTCATATTGTCAAAATACGCCAGACCTCTTTTAAACACCTGATTCCCAATAAACATAGACTTAATGGTCTTTATTCCGATGATGTTTTCGTTTATATAGTGCGCCAGGATCTTATATTTTTGAACAAATTCTCCCGAAATAATTCTATTTTTATAAAACAAGGGCTTAAATGCGAAAAGAATCGCGCCGCCTAAAACAAGAGCGAGCATGGCGACGACAAATGATATGTTAATCGCGATCAAGCTGTAAACAATCAGATTGGCGGCGACCAGAATAGCGCCTCCGAGGTAAAAAAGTAAAGCGGAGCTTCCGTTGATATGCGTAGTTAAAATTTGATCAAGATGGCCGATTTTTTGTTCCGACAAATACGGCCAATCCGCCGCGAACGTTGATTTCAACAAATTCTCTCTTGTATTTCTTTCATAATCGGCCTTAATTCTGACGGAAAGATATTGAGTGATGAATAATACAATCGCTTTAATAATAAACAACAAAACCATAAAAATAAGCAGATATTTTACCGTGTAACTCAAATTAAAATAAGAAAAAAACTTCTTTATTGTTCGGGAGATAATATCGTCGGCGCCGCCGCCGACGATAAGAGAAAATATCGGGATAATGGCATTGATTCCAACACCTTCAAGAATGCCGCTAAAAAAACTTAAAACAGCCATGCCGGCAATCTGCGGCTTATATTGTCCGAAAGCTTGCCGGAATAATTTTATAACAGCCAATATTTTATTATCTTTAAGCGTTAAGGCCATACTTAAATCTTAAATCCGCAAATCTAATCTGTTTTCATAAGCCGGTTTTTTTGCTTGTTGAACGCTCGCACCCTTCAAATCATCAAGTGACTTTCTGCTTTGCCTGAATTGAGCGATTTTTTCCATAAACCACCATTTGGACGGAAATATCGGACATTGCCGCCTAAAGGACATAACTTTTATATTAAAATATTTAGATAATATTTTATGTATTATGTTTTTTGGATATGGTCTGGGAAACATTTGCGCTCGCGGCTCATGACCGCTTTTTTCAGCTTCTATAATCAAAAATTCATGCTTGCGGATTTCCGCTCTTAAAAGTTCCAAGCTTACGGCTTTAATTTTTGTCTCCCCTGGCTCGCACTCTCTTATTCCAGCGAAGCCGGTTTTTCGCAAAGCTCTATTTAACGTGTCAAAATTATGAAGATAAAAATGATCATGATATAAAACATTGGCTACAAATGTATCAACGTAATTTTCGTTAGGCAAGTCCGGATTGAGTTCTCTGTCGGAGCGATAAATTTTTTCTTCAAACTCCCTAATCCACATCTCAAAATTCGGCACCACCATTCTTACGCAACCGCCATTTTTTAAAATACGCCGGCATTCCAACAAATGATTGATAAATTCCCGATAAGTCAAATGTTCCATCGTATTGCGCGAATAAACCAAATCAACGGAGTTATCGGCCAAAGGAATTTTTACGGTAATATCCGCTAAAATTTCCGGCAAACCGGCCTTGTTTTTATAAATATTTTTTTCTATATGCAAAAAACCGTCCATGCGATGATGACCGCATCCAACATATACTAATTTCGGTTGGGTCGTCGTATTCATAAGGTCTCTATTCCCGATAACATTACGCGCGCCGATTGATAATTATTATCTAAAACCATGGCTTTCTGAAAACATTCTTTGGCTTCCTCTTTTTTTCCTTCATCCAACAAAATTAATCCTAAATTGTAATGATAGTGCGAGTGCATACCGTCTAACGCGATCGCTCGCCTCAATGATTTTGCCGCAGCGGCAAAATCGCCAAAATGATATTGAATCAAGCCGCTTAAATGCGGCGCGCTTGGGCAGTGCGGATTTTGAATATAAACTTTACGATATATCATCTCGGCAAATTGAAAATCACCGACCTTATGACGCGTCAATGCGCGCGATAACGCTTCGTCTTCATTTAACATCTCTTGCCCAACTTTTATCTTTTTGACCGCATCGTCGTTCATATGAATAAAATAACTCTGCTCGTACTAAAAAGGAAGCACCCGCTTTGTATGTTAAAATATTATAATAATTTACAGTTATTGCAATTGATGCAATTGTGTTTTGAAAAATGGTCAAATCCCGCCTCTCCTATTTTTAATCAAGACAAATCCGATTCCTGCTTAGTTCTATATGGACAAACTTGAGATGTATACAATATAATATAGAGAAAAAAAGTTAGTATCAATCTAATTTAGTATAAGTAACAATAAGTAATCAAAATTATTATTATGACTACATCATTTTTCATTCAAAACGCTATTATTGAAGATACTCTTAGCAGAGCGCCTGTGGAAGGCAAACACGTCATGGACCCGTTTAATACATTGGCAAAAAAACACAATCTGCCAATAAATATTCTTGAAAATCACCACATATCATCAAGCGAAGCGGAAGTGCACCGCCATGAAGCCGACCTTTGGATATGTCTTGAGGGAGAAGTTGAGTTTGTTGTTGATGGTGAAATGGTAAACCCTTGGGCAAAACAACTACCTGATGGTAATCTTGATGACAGAGAAATAAAAGCAAAAGAAATCAAAGGTGGCACATCATACATCTTGAAAAAGGGAGATATTCTTTGGATACCGGCTGGGCAGCCGCATTTACACCGCACTGCCGCAGGCACCGCGCGTCTGTATATTATTAAAGTGCCTGCGCGTGAAATAGTCCCACTTGAAGCAGTCCCGGGCTGGAAAACAACATAAATATAAAAAAGAACGACCTCCCACGAGGTCGTTCTAACTTTCTACACATGATTATGTCTACCAGTGAACGCTTTCCATGTCTTGTCATCTATAAGAACAAACGCGACAAGATAGAGTGCTACGCCGGCAAACTTTGTTACGCTTGCATCTTCTCCGAAAAGAACGATACCGGCAATCATTGCCATGGTAAGATAGCTGGCATTCATCACAAGCTTCTTGAGAGCGATCCACGCTCCGCCTTTGTAAGCAAGAACGTTGAAGCTCCACATAGCAACTCCAATTACACCACAAATCGCCGCTCCGAGAGCAAGATTCCCTTCTCCAACCGACCAACCGTTTTTAAAGACAACCGGATCAATCAGGAAAAGGATTGCTGTGCAGAGTATGACTTCGGTAATACCTCCCCAGAAATTTTTTACCATTGGATTGATGTCCTTGATCATCTGGGTAATAACCTGGTTCCCAGTCACCGCAAACATCGCTCCAAACGAGAGTCCTACCCACATTGGAAGATGAGCCAATTCCGTGAGTGTTGGCATGCCGAGCACAACATACCCGGCAAGAATTGCAACACCGACCCCGCACCACGCCCTCACGCTGATTGAATGATTAAAAAAAATGCGGTCAACAAATGCTCCAGGCACTATGGCAAGCGTTACTATGAAGGTGTTTACTCCAACATCCCCACCCAATATAAACACTGAAAAGGATAGAACACTCGCAATGACCGCGCCAATCCCAAATCCGATAGCCCCAAAAACAAGATGCTTCTCGACAAAGACAGGCACTTTATATTTCCATACTGCAATACCACTGATTAGTATCCTAATAATACCAATTACTAACGTTGCGAAGAATGAATGAGCAATCGTTGTTGAAACAATACCAATCCACTTCTGAATAATCTTTGATAGAACCTTGGCAATAGACTCAAGTAAAGCCCATTTCATCCATGTTTCTCCAATCATTTTATTACTCCTTATTAATTATTAAAGAAAAGGTTTGATGCCTCTTTTATTTCTATCCCAATAGTAGCAAACAGCTACGAATAAGTCAAGCTGGCATTAAAGAAAACGTATCAAAGCCGGACTTCTATGGCGACACTATTCCAGTATACTGGAATAGTGTTGATGCGCGTAAACTTATAGTATAGTTACCATAATCTCCGCTATCAAAACCTACAAATAGCAATGCCCCAGTAGCTAAATCAGTGAATTACCGCCAAAAATGCCACAACTGGATGAAATGAAAAAGACGGGAAAAATCGGACATCGGATGTCCGATTGTTGATATCATGTCTAAAAAAAGCAAAATCCTGTAAGGGACCGTCCTTCACGGGATTCGTAAACTAATTTCTTTTGCCAGGACAATTCTTGAATTTTTTCTCGTTCCCAAATACTTAAATGCTTGTATTGCATACTTCTATTTTACCAGAAATGTTGAGATTACTTGTTGAATACTGTAGGTGCAATAAACAACATACTAACAAAATCTCATTCGCGATTTTTATTTTTTTTTAAATAAAATTCCACCAATTCCAAATCAGACGGCTCGTTTATATCAACCGATCTATCCAATGGCATAATATACGGTCTTGAAATTTTGCCGAATAAATCTCCTTGCATTATTAAATCGGTTCTAGTCAAATATATTGCGCTATTCCGCCTATACGCTTTATCTAAAAGTTGCCTCGGGGTTGATTGCTTCCCCTCTCTATTACTGTCATCAAACGGCAGAATAATGTCATTTTCTATTCTTTTTATTTTTTCCAGTGCAAAATTCTCCAACTCCATCATACTCATGACAGAGTCGGCATCTGTCTCAATAATTTTTTGTATACACCCATCAATATCCTGAGCGGTCCGTAGCGGAGACGTGGGCTGTAAAATCATTAAATAATCATAGTCCTCTGCCTGATTCTCCTTCAACCACCGAAGAGCGTGCTGAACAACCACCATAGACGTGCTTTTATCTTGAGACAGCTCTGCCGGTCTTAAAAAAGGAACATCCGCTCCATATTTTTTTGAGACATTGGCTATTTCTTCGTAATCGGTTGAGACAATACATCTCGTTAAAAAACGGCTTGCGCGCGCCGCTTCTATCGTGTAGGCAATGAGAGGTTTCCCGTCCAAAAGTTTTATATTCTTTCCAGGAATCCCTTTGGACCCGCCTCTTGCCGTAATCACTCCAAGGATTTTCTTATTCTTATACATAAGAATTTATATACTATTTAGTTGCGTTATTGCCAAGACAAAAACGCAATTGCCTTGCGTTAAATTTACCCAAAGGTTTCTCGATTAATTCAAAAGTATGTATATCTTCTTTAACAAAATAATTGTATTCCCAATTTCTTTGAAGATTATTTTTTAAAAAACGCGCGTTGGCAGTTCGGCCATCTATGACAATCAATGTTCCGGGAAGTAAGAATGGCTCGAAAAGCAAGATATCCGCGGACATCGGCAAGCGATCTAGCGATCTGGTAGAAATTCCACGGATATCATTCATAACGGAAAATTGGTCAGGACCGTCTAAATATATTAAATCTGGGCAGATATTGGGCAGTTTTTTATACATAGTGCACGCCCTTCCGTTAAAAGTTGTCATTTCCACTTCCGAAAAATAAAAATGGGCGAAATCCAACAATCTCGGAGTAAGGAATCGTTTACACTCATTGATCCATTTTTTGCTGCTATCAATAGAGTGAACCTCAAAAGGATTTGCCCTTCTTAAATTATCTATAACAAATTCCCCAAACTCTTCTTTATTTTTCCGCAAAGCGTCGGCAAAAACTAAAGTGCTTTTCCCCACGCCGAATTCCAAAATAGTGGTAACTTTTCTGCTTCTTGTTAAAAAGTGCAATCTGATCAAATCATCCAGCTCGGCCGGCAAAGGAATTGTATTTTTCTGATCAACTCCCTTATAAAGGCTCTTCTTTATCTTTTTCTCAACATCGCCATATATGCCGATGTCTATATTAAACAATTCATTTATTTTGTTATCTAAACACCACTTCTTATAATTTAAATTTCTTTTTGTGTTTGGATCCTTAAACATCATAAAATTTTTTTTGAGTATAAAGATTAGTTCTTGCCAAAACTTGCGCTATTTTTCTGCTCGTATCTTTTTGAAAATATATATTGCTTGGCTCATATCTCCCGCGCCTAATCTGGCGTTCTATCGCAAGTTTAATGTGCTGTTTGTCATAATCCGTATCCATAACATTCTTCGCGCGCATTCTGCCATCCTGCCTTGAGCCGATATTTACTACCGGAACACCAAGGTAAGAACACTCCTTAATGCCAGAGGATGAATTACCGACCAAACAAAGAGATTTTTTTAATAATCCTATAAACTCTTCGGCCGGCATGTTCTTGATAAAATATATATTTTCGGGGTTGTTTTGTTCTCTAAAAATTCTTATTCCTTTGGAGATCTCATCGGTGCCGGCATCAATATTCGGCCAAAACCAAATAGTCGGAATATTCAACTCATGAACCGCCTGCAGAGTTTTTGTTATATTATCGCGATTTCTGTCTATCTCCGAAGTAACCGAATGCTGTATAATCATCAAATACGGCTTATTTATATTTATCACATTGCCAACGCCCCTAAATTCTCCCGAAACTTTATATTTATTTTTAAAAATAAGCTCCAATTCCGGACAACCAAAATTAAAAATATATTTCGGGTCCTCGCCCATTCTCAATATTCTGTCTTTTGATCGTTTATTAGTGGCAAAATGGATATGCGCCAGTTTGGTAACGGCATGACGCACGCTCTCGTCAATGCTGCCGGTTACGTCCCCGCCTTCAATATGCGCTAAAGGAATATTTAAATAAGCGGCGGCAACAGCGGCGGATAAAATTTCGTAACGATCGCCGCGCACCACTACCAAATCGGGCTCTAAATTATAAAAAGCAGTGGCAAATTCCGTAACTCCAATGCCGGTCGTCTTAGCCATAGCTAAAGAACTTCCCCCTTCAACAGCCATGGCAATTTTAAAATCATGCTTAAATCCGTCTTTTTTTAAAAATGACGACACATCGCCATAATTTGACAGCAGAGCTGACGCGCCGACGATTATCTGTAACTCAACATTATTGCGCCGCTTAAGCTCATTCAAGATAAGCTTGCTGCGAGCGTAATGATTTCTGGATGTAATTATAAAACAAATTTTTCTCTTTTTTTCCTGAACCATATTTTTATATTAACACGCTTTGAGTAATGGGATCATATTGATTTAAATTTTTGTTGACTCTCTTGCCAATCACATTTTCATATTCTTCGGAAAGCAAACCTCCGGCGTAAGCCTGCGGCCTCATCGCATAAACCATCTCTTTTTTTAAAATCTCGCCAGCCATTATCTTCCGACCAGCCATTAACGATTTGCGGAAAATCGGCCTAAAAACCGCCTCGTCATCAGATAACAATTCTACCTTTACCTTTTCACCGTTGCCAGCGCGATGATTCGGATTAATCTTACCCAATTTGCGAATATTATCAACCATATCCTTAAATCCCTCGGGCATCATAGAAACCTTATGATCGGAACCCCATAAATTTTGCGAAAGAGAAAAGTGTTTTTCAACGACACCGGCCCCCATTTCAACGGCCTCCTTAACGGCGCCGCCGCCGATCGAATGATCAGAAAAACCAACCGGCAAACCATATCTATTTTTGAAAAAAATTATGTTTTTAAGATTAAATTCTTCGGGTAAACACGGATATTTAGAAACGCAATACAACAAAATTATTTTTTCCGTCCGTTTTTTTAAAAAATTGATTGATTTATCAATCTCTTCTAATGTGCTCATTCCGGAAGAAATTATTATCGGTTTGCCGGTTCCGGCGATGTAATCCAGCATCACAAAATCCAAAATGTCGCCGGAGCCGACTTTCCAGATTGGCGTCCCAATACCCTCTAAAATTTTGGCCGCGCCTCTGCTCATTGGCGTAGAGAAAAATAATATGCTTAGGTCATCACAATATTCTTTTATCTCTCGCCAAAATTCCGGACCAGCTATTCCGGTATTCCTCCTGACCCAATCGTACCTCTCGCTTTCGAAAAAATGCGGAGAGCTTATTCTAACTTTTAGCTGCTCATCCTCAACATTATGAGTCTGAAATTTAACGGCGTCTGCTCCGGCCGCTTTAGCTAACCTAACCAACGCCTTAGCGTTATCCAAGTATTCTTCATTCGGCCTGTCTTCTTTGGTCTGAATAAAATTCTTACCGATCTCTGCGATAAAAAAGACGGGAGTATTTAATTTTTTCCATATTTTATTATTGTTCATTTACGTTGCGCTTATTATTGCGTATAATTTAAGATTTTTTTGCCATTTAATCAATAGGTGGATTAATATTTTCTCTGGTTGTAAATTACGCCGAAATACCATAATCTGATTGAATAACAACAAATTATAGTATGAAAATTTGCTTTTTATTTCAAAGAAGGTTTGCTTACGTCGGCCATGCGATGGCCTTGATATTCAAAAAAAAATACGGAGTGAATGAATTCTGCGGCTATGTCCAGCTTCGCGACAGTTTTGAGTTTTTAAAAACTCAAAAAGATATTAAATATACCAAACTGCTCTTGGAAGAAGACATCCAAAAACAATACAAAAATGAGCCGCTGGACCTGAATTATATAGAATACCTTGAACAAGAATACGGCATCTCCAATCTGTGGCCGTATATAACAACCGACCGAATTATCAGATACAATCTGTTAGTCCGCGAATATCCTTACGACACTCCTGCCTACACACACGAAGAGATGATGAGAATTATGCAAGTGCAAGCCAAGGCAATATTAAAGTTTCTCAAAGAAGAGAGGCCCGATCTCATAATTTTCTCGGTCGTTGGCGCTCTATCTAGCCTGCTTCTCTATCACATAGCGAAAAAAGAAGGTATACGAACTTTGGTTATCCAAAGGTCCCGTATTGGCACAAAATTTTCGCTCACCGAAGATTATAATGACGCAGGATATATCGGAAAGTCATTCGATGAAATTCAAAAAAACAACGAATCTTATCAAGATCTTGTTCAACTGGCAAAAAAATTCCTAAACGACTTTCACAACAAACCCTCTCCATATTCTGTTGCCGTTACTCCCAAGGGAAGACCAACTAATAGAAAAAAACAATTTGCTTTTTTGCTTCCCGGTGGAATGTTAGAATCCGCTGGCTGGTTTTTAAAAATTCTTTACAAATATCTCACGAGCAAACACCGCGACGATTATTCAAATATAAAACCGTGGCATTATCTATGGGACAGAATTAAAAGAAAAATAAGGGTGCTGATCGGCTTTGACGACCTTTATAATGAAACGGAGTTAGATGAAGATTTCGCCTTTTTCCCTTTACAGGCCATGCCGGAAATATCCACCATGCTCCATTCGTCATTTTATATGGACCAATTGTGGCTGATCAAACAAATTGCCCGCTCCCTGCCGTTGCATTATAAACTTTATGTCAAAGAAGCTCCGGCCATGTTCGGTTACCGCCCAAGACGATACTACAAAGAACTGAAAAAAATACCCAATGTCAAATTGATAAAACCGACCGTAATGAGTTTTGACATTATCAAAAACAGCAAAATAGTGCTTACGAATACGGCAACCTCCGGATTGGAAGCATTGTATTTCAAAAAACCGGTAATCACTTTCGGCCACGCGTTTTACAATATACTGCCAATGGTCAAAAGATGTCGAACCATTGAAGATCTGCCCAGCATTGTCAAAGAACAACTCAAAAATTTCCATTATGACGAGAAATCGTTAATTGATCTTATAGCCGCCATTTACAAAGAGAGTGTTGACGTAGATTTAATACAACTCTGGAATATTGAAGGAGACGATAAAATGGAAAAAAAGGAACAAGAACTTGTTCCTTTAGCAGACCTTATCGCTAAAAAAATAAATCTTAAGCCGATTGCCTGAATATCTTTGAGTACATCCTAAAAATAATACCGGGTGTTAATAAAGCGATCAAGAAACGGATATTATACGGATAGCAATTATAATTCTTTTTAATGGCGTTAATTATGTATTTATTTACATTAACTCCATCTTTCTTTGCCGATAAAATGGTCGCCAAAACAAAAGCGGCAAATCGTTTTTGATACTCTACATACTCGCTCGGCATATATTCTTTAACGACATTCAACAGCTCGCTACTATCATATAAATTAAGCTTCAATAGTTTGTGGATAGATTTTGAGTAATGATTCTCGTTTTTCCTATGAAGAACAAGTGGTTCAGCCATAATGTGCATCTTCCCCGCTTTTGATATTCCCATAATAACCGCGGCTTGCCACGCGTAAAGATTGTTCTTGTGCGCATATCGCTTAGCCTCCTCTATCCAATCCAAAAATATTTTTTTCTTAAAAACAACCGAGCTGCATAAATTTGTCAGATACAGCCAATTTCCAATATGCGACAGCTTGTCCGATTCTTCTTGAAAATTATGAATAATCATATCTTCCGAGATATCCATCCTCCCCCCCCCGATAATTTTATAATCCAGATTTCTATCGTCAAGAGATAAAATGTTTTTGGTATTTATAAGTATATAATTTGGGCCGTTGGAATAAATAGCTTGCAAAACTTTCTTGACAGCCCCCTCGGTCATTAAATCATCTTCTCCAAAGGACCAGATATATTCGCCGCGCGCCATATCAACCAATTTTTCTAAATTTCCGGAGTAGCCAAGATTTTGCGGATGGCTTATCGTTTTAAGAAATGAATATTTTGTTTTTACCTGATTGAGATATTCATCCGTGGCATCAGAGGAAGCGTCGTTGCCGATGATAATTTCAACGGCGTCAGACAATCCATCGCTCTTGATTTGCGAAACAAACAAAGAAACAATCGTCTCTAAAAATCTAACCCGATTATAGGTAGTGATTAAAACGCTGATGGTAGGGCCATTCATATTATTTATAAGCAACCGCGCTGATATTACAATTAGAAAGGCAAATAAATTCTACCGCAAAAAATGTTATTTTTTGATAAACCACAAATCTAAGGAAGAATGAAGTAAAATCTCTTCTTTTACTCGGTCTAATGACGAGAATCTAACTTCGCTTTGGCGCTCATAACATTCCATGCCAGAATTCCACAATAATTCAAGAAGCGCAAAATAATTTTTGTGATCAATCACACCGCCAATTTCAATCAGTACAGACTTAGTATAGTCAAGATGTTTCTTAAGCGAATCATAAAGCAAAGGCTCTGATCCTTCAATATCCACTTTCAAAAAATCTAGTTCATCAAAATCAAAACGCTGCATAAAAGACGCAAGGGTATCAGCCGCCACATTTTCCGTTTCAGAGTTATTTACTGCAACATTTTTATCTCTAGAATGTATTACAATGTTTTCACCACCGATACCACTTTCACCACTAACGCCCTTAGTTACCCTAACAATGCCCTTTGCATTACTTACAGCCTCATTAAGTAAAATTATATTTTTAGTTGAAAAATTTTGAAAATCACAATTTGATTTAAGAATTTCAAAATTATCCGGCGACGCCTCAACTGCGAGAATTTTAGCTAGCGGGTATTTTTTGCTAAAATAAATACTTATCTCTCCGAAATTAGCGCCCAAATCAATCATCTTTTTTATTTTAATACCCCTTGATTCAAGAAAATCGGATATTTTTTTACCTTCATTCCCGGGCGCGTTGCCCGCCACTTTAAGATAGCGATTTGAGCCTAAAAGATTAAGAAAAATGCCATGCGAAAGTGTGTAAGCTTCACCATTAACTACAAGTATGCCCTGTTTATAATTAACGCTCTCCATTGTATTTTTTAATACATTAATTCCGTATCGCAGAATACGAGCTCGTAGAAACCTGTTTTCCTTACTTTCAATGGTATTTTTTGCTCTCCTTAATAAGATATATATATATATATTCTCAATCAATAAATATAAAGACTTATTACGAGATAAAATACATAATAATTCTTTTTTAATTCTTCTCCACATAATTTTGAAATGGTTAAACAAATAAATCTAAATCGAAAAACCTCCTAATAAATACGATCCTCTAACCCTTAACCGCCACCATAAAAATTACATCCGATAAACTTTTCTCATCAACAACTTTTTGCATTTCATTGGCCAAGGCGGATATCTGGTCAATAAAATCACTCTCCTCAAGCTCGGCATTATTGACGGCGCAAAGAATAAAATCCGGAGCATCCTGCCCAAACTCCCAGATACTCACCGCTTCAAGACCCGCGCCGTTCAACATAATCTCAATTGATTTTTCAGTAAAAATGTGTAAATGATCGGGTGGGCAAATGTGACGATACGGCAAATGCGGAAAAGCCAGATTAACAAAAGAAGACAAGGACGGGTGGCGAGGAACTTCAAAAACGACAAAAGCCCCTTTTGCCAGCGGACCGGTAATCGCCTTCAAAAATTCCGCCGGGTCATTAATGTGCTCGAGTACATTTATAAGAGAAATGACTTTGGCGTCTTTAAGCTTTGGAGCGTTTTCCGCCGAAATATATTTTTGCTCCACATCCATCCCACGCCTTCTGGCAAAATCAACTTCTGCCGCGTCAGCTTCAAATCCTTTTACCTCCCAGCCAGTTTGTTGCGCCGCAGTTAAAATTTCGCCCGTTCCACAGCCAATATCTATCCAAAGCCCTTTTTCTTTAATGATGCTGTTGCAATGCTCTATTTTCGGCAAAGCAATCTGTTCAATCCTCTTCAAAAAAAGTTCTTCATCAAGATATACCAATTTTTGTATTGAGCCGCCTTCGCCGCCGCTATACAATTTTTTAACAACCGTTGAGTCAAGCGGCGGCTGCATAAAAATATGACCGCAAGATTCACATTCGGAATATGTATATTTATAAACTTCTATAAAATAGTGAAACTTCTCCCCCTTGCAAATAGGACAAGAAGAAAGTTCCGGCTGAAAAACGGCTGACTGCGCTGCGGCCTTTTTATCCGCATTCGCTATCTTTTTTCTCCACTCCGCATTACGGTTTAATTTTTTCCAATCTATAGATTTGCTTTTTCGGCGGGGAACATTGCGGAATGATAAATATGTTTTCATAGTCATTTAATTAGATATTCGCACATAATGTTAAAAATTATACAAAAATAAATTATTTGAATTAAAAATCAACTGGACGCCGCCTAACTGGTCAATGATATTTTGTGGCAGAAGACCGACCGATAAGACATAATCCAAGCGATATTTGTCTAATTCCGCTCTAAAGTCCCGCGCCATAAACTGGCGATAATTATCCGGAAATTCTTTTAATCTTTGCTCTAATAAAGGATCAGAAAAATCAGGGAAATCATTTGCCGGATAACCAAACACCCCCAGCCAATTTGAATAAAGATGTCCCATCGCCTCTCTCTGGTTTTTTTGTAAATATTCTTCTATCGTATCTTGCGAAACGCTATTGAGCCGCAACGCGACCAAATAACTATGAAATTGCCTATCGCTCGGCATAAGCGACGGCGCTTCGGTAGACGAATAACGGTTGCAATGGGTAAAAGCGGGAATCATGACATTCAACATCTTGCTTTCCAGCCCGTCTTCTTTAACCAGCACAACGCAATCCTTTTCTTTTTTATTAAGCTCATCAAACAACGGCGCAGATAATTGCAGATTACGATAATATTCGTAAGCCGCGCCATTATAAACGCTGGCTTGCGTATAAATACCAAACGATAAAGAAACCGATACGATAGCAAAAATTCCCGCGCGCCACAGCCATACCGACTCTTTTCTAACAATATTATAAAACAAAACCATTAAAACTATCATCGCCAACGGTATTGAATACTGGACAAAATGATACGGCCAGACAGTTCTGCCGGTCAAAATCTGCTGACTGTACGCCCATAAAGACCCAAGAATGAGAGCCAGACAAAACCAATGCCAGTCTTGAAATTGAAAATTAGATTTTTCTTTAATGAAATTTGGTTTGGATTTTTCATATTTCAAAATTTGAAAAATAATCAAAATAATATAAACGGCCAAAACCGCGAGCATCAATTTATTGAGCAAAGGATAGTGAGTATAAAACAAGCCGCTTCGCAAAAGCGAATCTTCATACCACGAACTTTGGCTCGCCTGCCATGAAATATACCAATACGGCGATGCCAGCAAAAAACCAAAAATTAAAGTTGCCGCAAGATTTTTTACCACCCCATATTCTTTTTTAAAAAAATAAATCAGAATGAGCATCGCGACAACGGACACCGCCATCCCCCAACTGAAAAAATAGCTCATGATCATCAACACTAAAAAAACCGAAGCGCCGATTATAGTTTTTTTATTTGTTTTTTTCTGAATAATGCTCCATATAAAAAGCAAAAACGACATTAAAAATATCGCGCCTAAAATCGGATTAACCGGTCTTGCCCAAATTAAAAATCCTCCGGGCGCTGATTCACCCGCAATCCAAGATAACAAAGTATGATAATCCACCAAATCATAACCTAAAGTTATAAGCAACGCTCCCGCTACGCCGTTTATCTTATTAAAAAACGCGTCAGAATTGGAAAGTTTATAAATTAAAAAATAAACCAAAAAAAACAAAATAAGCGGAAGGAAAAATCTGCTTGCTATCACGATATTTTGCGGCGATGTTCCAAATACGATACTCGGGATGGCGTAAAATATCTCTCCTGTCGGGGGCGCAATAGGCCATTGGTTTTTATATTCGTAAAAAAAAGGAGAACCAAGCATTGGATGTCCGTCTAAAATCTCGCGAATTCTCGCCAAATAACTTATCTCATTGGCCGTCTGCATCATCGGTATTCCTTTGTAATCTTCTCCGAGAGACAGAATAAAAAATATATTCGGAGCCACGTAAATAAAGCCGACCAATATGGCAAAGCAAAAAACTAAATAATGCTGTTTTAAAAAATTCTTTATCATCTTTTAATCCCGATAAAATAAAAAAGATGAGCGATCTTTTCCGCAGATTCATAACGCGCCAAGATAAAATCCAAGAGATTCAACGGAGCAAATAAAACCAAAAAAAACAAAGATAAAATTTGTTGTAAAAAGCTGGAATTAAACGATAATGCCAGCGCGAGCCATTCCCTTAAAATATAAGTCATCGCGTTCGTGGGGCCAACCGCGATACCAAGCTCTTCTTCTTTGAAATCTTTCAATAATTCTCTTAAGCCGGGCACTGTCCATCTTTGATAATCTCCGGGAGAAGAATGAAAACCGACTATAAACGGGGTGGAAATATAAACCAAACCGCCGGGTTTCAAAACCCGATGCATTTCGCTTACCGCCTTAATTGGATCTTTTACGTGTTCCAATAAACATTCGGCGATCACGGCATCCGCGTAATTATTTTGAAAAGGAAGCTGGCAAACATCAGCCACGACATCCACACCCTCGAAAGACGCGATATCAACATTTATCACATCATTTCTTACTTTTCTGACCCCGGCGCCTATATTAATAATAACGGATCCTTCCGGAATATGAGCAATGCTTTTTTTGGCGGACTTACCAACGAATATCCCCATTGTATAATAAAGAAGAAGAAAAAATCTTGGATACTTTTTTAAAAAATTCTTCAGTCTTAATATAAAACCATCCGATGTTTTGTCTGCTGTTTTCTGGTCATTTTTCTCCATAAAGAGCAGTATATGTTATATTATTCTGACAATCAATTATGAAAATTGACGATAATTTGAATAAAAAAATAAATAGCTGGTGGGATGCCAATCCTTTTACCTTGGGCATTTCCGACAAAAGCTCTGACTTAGTGGGCCGAATTGATTTTTCAAAAATGAATTTGGATTATTTTCAAGAAATAGAAAGAAAATTCAGAAAACACTGCCGGGAAGGCGCCCAGAAGAATGGCGCTCCTCTGCTTTCCAATTTAGTTGATTACAATTGGCTTCGCGGAAAAAAAATTCTTGATGTAGCGACTGGCTCTGGATTTGCCATGGTCGCCTTTATACAAGGCGGGGCTGATGTCGTTGGAATAGACCTGACCGATTATGCCATAGAGCAAGCAAAAAGAAACCTGACTGCGAGAAAACTTAAAGGAACTGTCATAAAAATGGATGCCCAACAAATGAATTTTAAAAACGAATCGTTTGATTTCGTAAACGCCTGGGGATGCCTGATGCATATGCCCGATACCCAAAAAGCAATAAATGAAATATATCGCGTGCTTAAACCGGGCGGAAAAACGCTTGCTTATATGTATAATAAAAGTTCCTGGCCTTTTTGGTTTAATCTTATTTTCTTAAGAGGTATTCTCTTGGGTCAGTTGATCCGCTATCGGTTTGACATAGATCGTCTCACCAGCAGATTTAGCGATGGATTTTCCGTTGGCGGAAATCCGCTTGCGAAATTTTATACCCCGCGGCAAACCGCCGCGTTTTTTAAAAACGCTGGTTTTTTAAAAATAGAAGCATTCCCGTGGCAGCTTCCGCGCGAGCCGGACAATTGGCCGATGAAAAAATTTCCGATATTTCGTTATTTGCCGCAAAAAATAAAAAATTTTATGTCCAAACGATGGGGGTACGGACTAATTGTAAAAGCTGAAAAAATCCACGATTCATGAATCGTGGATTTTTTTAATTAAATCAATTCAACTATTTCAGCCATTCTTTGAAGTCCGTTAAAAATTGTTTAACCACCTCGTCGGTTTTGAAATGAGAAATCATATCGGGAAAAAACTTAGGAGGCACGGTCACGATATGCGCGCCGGCAATACCGGCATCAACCACATCAAGAACTGAACGCATACTGCCGGCAATAATTTCCGCGTCAAGATAAGAACAATGATCAAAAATGTCTCTTGTTTTTCTGACAACGCTAACGGGATCAAAATCATCGCTTCGGGCAATCTTATTTTTCATCATTAGTTCTCTGCCTTCCTTATTAAAACTGTCAATTTTTACGCCTCCATCCCTGATTCTTCCCCAGAAAAAACTGACGTATTTCGCGCCGGCTGCCGCGGCCATGACTGCCTGACTGACCATCATACAACAAGTACAATTTACTGAAAAATTCTCTTTTTTTAATTTATGAATCACTTCAAGCTCATTCCAGCCAACCTGAACTTTAATGCTTAAATGCTCATATTGAAATTCATCGCGAAACCTTCTTGCCTGTTCTAAAATTTCATCCGAATCTTGGGAAAAAACTTCTACGCTCAAATGAGCTTCCGGCTGATATTTTTTTATCAGCTCCACAATTTTGCCGATATGCCCTTCAAAAGCCGTTTTTGGCTCTTTCGCTAAAAGCGATGGATTTGTGGTAATGCCTCGCACGAATCCGCGCCGCAATGCCGCCTCAATCTCTGACAAATTCGCGGTGTCAACAAAAATTTTCATTTTATACCTCCTTTCTCAATTAACTGAATTAATTTGACAGCGCTCAAAAAACTAACCGCCTCAAAACTCTCCCTTATTTTTTGATTGTAATCAGTCCTAATAAGGATTCTCTTACAGCCGGCCGCCAAGCCCGCATCCATATCTTTTTCCGTATCGCCGATTATGTAAGAATTTTTTAAATCTATATTCCACTTCTCGGCGGCGGCCAAAAGCATTCCCGGCTTCGGTTTTTTACAAGCGCAAACCGCTTCTCTGATATGGTGGCAAATAAATACGTCGTCAAAGGAAAATTCCTCAACTTTATTTTGAATTTTATTCCACTCTTCTTTGGAGATGTTGCCGTAACCAACGTCTGGCTGGTTGGTCGCGAGAATCCGCAAAAATCCCATCTCTTTAAGAAGAACGAGAGATTCATCAATGCCTTCAAAAAATGATAATTCAGCAAAAGAAAAAGGCGCGGTTGGAAATTCAAATCCTTTTCTGAAAATCGCCCTCACAACCACGCCATCCCGATCGATAAAAACCGCCCGCTTTTTATTCATTTATCATCTCCTTAAGTTTAAAGGTGATAAAATGAGTCAAAAGAACATGAATAGATTCCACAATCGGCGTTGAATCAGCCGGCACGACAATACATTCATCGCATAAATCTTTCATCGCGCCACCGTTAAATCCGGCAAAACCGACAGTCTTGCCTTGATTATCTTTTGCGTATTGAATGGCTTTTAAAATATTTTGCGACCAAGCGCCGTCTTTGTCTTGCCCGGCGCCGCCGTGAACGCTAAAAACAACCACCATATCGCCCAGATTAAAAAATGTCCGCAATTGTTCAACAAACAATGATTCTTTACCCCAATCATTGATCAAAGCGCTCGTTAAAGGAATATTATCAACCAAAGAAATAGCCTTTATTCCCCGGCCGCCGGGCTTTTCAACCACGGTTTTAACTAAATCAGAAGCAAAATGGGTGGCCGTAGAAGCGGATCCTCCGTTCCCTATGACAAAAATTTGCCGGTTTTTTTTCCAAACTTCAAACAACAAACCGATAATCCGCATGATTTTAGAGCGATCAGACTGCTGAATATTGCTTATAGTTTCCTGCGCTTGGCAAAAAAAATGATTAAAATAATCAAGATTAGGCATACTTCCTCCTTTTCAATGTTTAGTTTTTAAACAGCTTTCTTAAATTTAAAATTATTCAAGCATAGAAATAATAATTTATCAAGAAAAAATGGACAAGCTAGCTTGTCCATTTAAAAATTCAATACTTTTGCTCTCGCGCCCTGTTCATCAAGCGCGAAATTCATTTCGCGCATGCCGAATTTAAGAAGCGCTTGGCGAACCGAGTTTTTTGCTTCTTCGGATGAACAGTAAAACATAAAATATCCACCGCCGCCGGCGCCCATGATTTTTCCGCCTAACGCGCCTGCTTTTCTGGCGGCATCGTAAATATTGTCAAACCACTCATTAGTCATACCGCCGGACATTGCTTTTTTTACCCGCCAATGTTCATCCATCAATAAACCGAACGCATCAAGATCGCCGATTAAAAAACATTTAAGAATTTTTCTTCCTATCTCTTTTGTCCTGTGCTTTAAATCTAAAATCTTTTCGGAGTTTTGCGCCGCAAGCAGCGGTTTGCTGTCCCGGCGAATTCCGGTATAAAAAAATAGTGTATTCTTAAAAAATCTATCAGCAGTATCGGGAGTAATGGGCGATTTTATTATCTCAACCGCTCCATTCATACCAATCTCCAAAACAATAAATCCTCCGAGAGCGCACGCGTAAGGATCCTGCTTGCCGTCCGGAAGTCCAAGATTCCGCGTCAAGACGAACGACTGCTCCGCTGCCTCTAAATTACTAATCTCAACTCCTTTATATAGAGACAATCCTTTTAACAGTCCGACGGAACACGCGCCGGATGAACCAAGTCCGGTTCCGGCCGGAGTGTCCGCGGTAAAAGAAATAAGCACTTTATTTTTTATGCCCGTCATTTTTAGCGCCTCTCTGCCAATAGTGTGTCTTACATGATCAACAGACGATTCAACCTCGTATTTCATATATTGTATATGAATATTGTCGTCACTTGCTGGTTTTTTGATCAATATATCCATATACATATTGATAGTCATGGCAAATATAAATCCGCCATACTTTTCATAATATGAAGGAAGGTCGGTGGAACCGCCGCCAAGCGTTAATCTAAACGGCGTCCTGCTTAATATTATTGGTGATGTCATTCTATTTTCTCCTTATTTAAATTTAAAGGTGCTTTTTATGCAATGTTTTTACTCCAAATATTATGCATCTGTCTTGCTTTTTGTGCAAGCATAAAAAAACCCGCTTAATATCTTAACTATGTTAAACGGGTTTGTTTTTATTTTTTTGTTTTTTCAAACTGCTTGAAATAATTCAAGCGAAGGAGCGGAAAAATATTTTTGAAACACCCAACCCAAGAAAAAGCATCGGAGCGGTAAAGCTTGGCTTGATACAGATAATTAACTGTCAAAACATAAAAAATCAAATAAAATTTACCAAACGGCAATTTTATCAAGCAATTTATCACTAGCCATCTTAACGGAGTCACCAGCATTCTCATAAAACCATTTCTACTTCCTGAAAAAAGCTGAATAATACTTCCAAGCATAAACAAGTTCTGCTGGATCATTTTTTCTTTGAGAGTAAAGCAAGTCAGGAGAGATTTGCTTTGATAACTCACGGTAAAATTATCGAAATTCCCATCGAAAAATCCGTTTTTCCGGCAATATTCGCCTATTTCGGTTCTCGGATAAGGAACCAGAATAGGATATTCGGCTAAAGTGGAATGGATTTCAAGATTAATGTCTAATGATTCAATGTCTCTCTTCAACGAATTCGGAAGATTAAATTCCCTTTCTTTCGTTTTTGAAATCGGCACTCCCAAAATGGCAAGGGAAAAAGTATGGATGCCGAGATCCCAACATTTTTTAAAAGCTTGACGCAATTCGTCTTTGGACATATTCCTTTTGAATAAATGATTTCTGACATAATCATTGCCAGATTCAACTGACATCATAACCGATTTTACGCCGGCTTTTTTTAATAAAACCAATATCTCGGGTTCTCTGGCAATAACATTTGCTCTCAATAAACAATGAAACGGCAAACCGATTTCTTCCGGCCATCTCTCGCTGAATTCACGAAGCCAATCGTCAAGCTTTAGAACAAAATCATCGTCATAAAATTTGATGAATTTCGTAGGCCAATGGCTTATCAGATATTTTGCTTCGCCGATAACCCTTTCCACGCTCTGGCGAACCACCACGGGCCCTTTTCCATGGTACATTTTATTATAGATATGATTGAAACAATAGGTACAGGAATAAGGACAACCTCGCGAAGTCATTATCGTCCGTTTCAACATTTTGCCGAGAGGCGTATTCCGATAACAGATGTCATAATCGAGAAAAGGTAAATTATCAAGATTTGAACAGCGATTGCGAAGTTTAAAAATTGCGGAATTTTCCCGAGTCATGATATTTGAAATATCATTTATATCTCCCTTATTCTCCAAAACGCTCAATAGTTCCGGCCAAGCGTCATCTCCTTCGCCGATACAAATAGCGTCTAAATCGGAAGCGCGAAGAATTTCAGGAAAAAACGTCGGATGCTTTCCTCCCATAATCGTAAAAATGCTTTTATTGTAATTTTTGACAATCTTATTCGCTTCCAGAAAATATCGATGGTCGCCGGTCATTGCAGAATAAGCAACAATATCAGGTTTGATTTTTTCCAACGCTTCCCGCAAATCTCCTTGTAATAAAATGTGAAGAAATGTCTGATGACCTTTTTGCTTCGCCAGTGCCGAAAGCAGCATAATACCCATCGGCTCTGTTGTTTTAACGTAAATCTCCACAAACAATATTCTCATAACAATCTCCTTATTTAATTTTCAAATATCAATCTAATTTAAAATTATTCAAGCATATAAATAACAATTTATCAAGAAAAATGGACAAGCTGGCTTGTCCATTTAAAAATTCAATACTTTTGCTCTCGCGCCCTGTTCATCAAGCGCAAAATTCATTTCACGCATGCCGAATTTAAGAAGCGCTTGGCGAACCGAGTTTTTTGTCTCTTCGGATGAACAGTAAAACATAAAATATCCCCCAGTGGAACCGCCGCCAAGCGGCAAACGAAATGGAGTACGACTCAATATAATAATAGGTGAAGCCATATGCAAACTCCTTATAAAAATTTTAAAGTTCTAAGGCAAATAGTTTAGTAGTATTGTAGCCAATTCCGCTATTTATGCAAGAGTTGTATTTCTTGGAGTATTTTTTTTGCCACAGACACACAAGTAATAATTTTTCCGCTTAAAATTGACCAGCATCCGTTGCCGTGACATACAACGTCAGTCGGCCGAGCATCCATAGATTTGGTTGATGTTTCTATCGGCAAAATAACAAACATTGAGTAGAGATATTGCGCTTTTTGTATCGCTGGCATCCATTTTACGCACCTTTTTTGCATCTTTGGCCAGCGAGACTTTAAAGTTTTTAATTTTTTCTCCATTGATAACACCGGGGTTTTCTGCCCCCTTATTTCATGCACAGACAAAGGCGCGTCGCCAAACGTAAAAATATTTTTTTGACCTGTCGGAACTATGGTCGCAAAAGGGCCGTCAGCGATAAAAACGGCGTAATCTTGCTTCGTCTTCAGTTTAATTACAATTATTTCTTTCAGCCTATATTCAAGATTCTTTTTAGGTAATCCAAGCCAGCCACAAAATTCGTTGTAATTGGCGTAGGTCGCGTTAATAACATAGTCAAATGCTTCGCGTCTCAACTCTCTGCCCCGTTTAATGGTGAGTATTTTTTGGCCGTTTTTGGATATGTTGGCATTAATAATGCGGCTATCTAAATTTAATTTGATGCTGCGATTTTTTTTTATTTTCTCTTTAACCAGCTGTTTCAATTTTTTGTAGTCATAAATCGCTTCAGGCGTTCGTATGCATATCTCGACTGTTTTGGGATCCAGTAACTCCGGTGGAGGATATTCTTTGCGGTGCGGGAGGTTGAATTTTTTGCATAGGCGTAAAAATTGCTCGGCAGAAGTGCGAGAGCCGTCTTTGGCAATACAATAATAACTCGGATAATCGTAAACAACCGTTCTCCTATAAATAGATAAAAAATCTTTATCGGCCGCCTTAATTTCCATAATTGTTTCCGGACTTCTTGGGTAATGATAACCCATGTGATGGCGGTATTGATTTGCCCATGAAGCTTCTTGTAAAATATCAGAGCGTCGTTCAAAAAGTGTAACGGAAAATCGCTTACCCAATATCAACGCGCAGGTAGTTCCAAAAATACCGCCGCCTACAATCGCTATTTTTTGTTTATAAGTTTTCATCTATTCGTTCTTTTTTATTTCACGGATAACGTACGGGGATCGGCCGGTTGCCGCATAGTGGGTTCTGAGCATCATTTCAGCTAAAAGCCCCATCATAAAGAGCAGGACGCCTAAAATGGCAAACAAAGTCCCCACGACCGGCAAGGGGGTGGTCGTAAAATCCTCAATGCCAAAAATACGCAAAATCACAGCCGCCCCAAAAGCTATTATGGACAAAATAACAGAAACAATTCCCCAGCCGCCAAAAAATCTAAGAGGGTTAGAAAAATATTTAATAAAAAAAGCTATGCCAAAAAGATCAAAACTTCCTTTTATCATGTTAATAATTTTAATTTTGGCTTCGCCCGATTTTCTAAAATAATTAGTAACCGGCACCTCGCAAATTTTCGCGCCGCGCTCCTTAGCCACCGCAGGCAAAAAAACCTGGACATTTCCCCATAATCTAAAATCTTTAATAAACTTGCTGCGGTACGCCTTTAGACCGCACCCATAATCATGAAGATGCACGCCCAGCATATGTCTCACAATCATATTCGCAAACCGTGAAAACACAACCCTCGTCCAGTGGTCATTCCGCTTTTGGCGCCATCCAACCACAACATCATATCCTTGGTTTATCTTCTGTAATAATAAAGAAATCTCAGCGGGATCATCCTGTAAATCCGCGTCTATAAATACGATGATATCGCCGCTTGCTTTTTGAATACCGGTGTCAAACGCTGGCGTTTCCCCGTAATTTCTTTGCAGGGTAATGAGCGTGAGCGGCTTAAGACATTTAGCAATTTCATAGGTGCCGTCGCTTGAACCATCGTTAACAAAAATAATTTCGTATGGAGAACGCTGTTTTTCCATAGCCGCAACAATGCGCTCGTGAAGCTCCCGAACAGTTCCCTCTTCATTAAAAATAGGCACGACGACTGAAATCATATAACTCAATATACAAAAAAAGCGAGGTTTTTTCAACCTCGCTTAAATAAACCCCCACACTTATATAAGTGTGGGGGTAAAATTAATTCGCGTTGCCGCGCCATCGGCTGCCTATGCTCTGTTTGAGCCGCGTAGCAACATGCTCCGCGGTATTAACTTCGCGCCAAGCCGCGTCCCGCAATTCCATAATCCGCTCGGGTGGAACCTTTGTTTTTTTCATAATCACATTTTTCCAATTCATCATATCCGGGTCAAAGTCCCAATCTAAATATCCTTCTGCAATTGCCGTCTCAAATAACCTGCTTCCAGGAAATGGAATGGGAATAAAAAACGTGCAATATGCCGCCCCAGCGTCAACCAGCTTTTTCCCCAAATTAATGCTTAAACGCATCTCTTCTTCGGTCTCATCCGGAAAACCGATCATTATATTGATCGGACAAATAATCCCGATCTTAACAGCCGCGCGCACAAGTTCAACAACATTCAAAAAAGACAAATTTAATTTAGATGTCGCGTACTTATCCAATATCCGTTGCGATCCGGATTCTACGGGAAAAACAATCTGATTAAAACCGGCTAATTTAAGCAACTCCATAAGCTCATCATCAATCGCCCATTTCTTATTTTTGTCCTTTGTCCTAAAATTTATCAAATTAACCCCGTTTACATCCGCTATTTCCATGCCGCGGCCGATAATTTGCTTAAAAATAGTTTTGGCTCGAGATTTTTTTGCCAGAAGACTGTCATCCTCAAAATATATCTTTTTAACCCCTAAGGATTGTAAAATGTTTATCTCCCGCAGGACCCGCTCCACGGATTTCGTCCGGAATGTTCCGATACCGCCGAATCCGCCTTCTTTTTCTGTAGATATATGACAATACAAGCATTGAAACGGACATCCCCGAGAAGTCATCAAAGGAGCGTAACGGATACCCGCGCCGTGGATTACGCCGTGCGGGGAGGCGATTTTATCATAATGATTAAACGGCAATTTATGCCAAGCGGGAAAAGGCAGTTGATCCAAATTAATCACTAAATCATTTGGCGCAAGCGGTATTTTTTCGTAACCGTCGCCTTTTTTAAACATAATTCCAGACAAGCCTCCAAAACCATCGCCTTTTATCCATTGATCAACCAAACGGACAATAATTTTTTCGCCCTCGCTTAAACAAACAACATCAATATAACCGCTGTCCAAAAAACGCTCAGGCAAAGCTCTGGCATTCACGCCGCCGGCAATAACTAAAATGTTTTGATTAACGCTTTTAGCCGCTTTGGCGACTTCTAACGCCATTCTCGTTTGGGAAGTAAAATTAGAATTGATGCCGACTACATTATAATTACCCTTAACGATAAACTCTTTAATCCTCTCCACTGACATGCCAATGCGGATAAGACCGCTTGGCAACACGATGCTGTTATAAAACGTATCACGCAAATCATCGGATTCCGCACCCACGGATGCATCCAAAATATCCGCTTCAAAACCGGCATTTTCCATAGCTGCGGCGAGATAAAGCAGTCCGAGCGACCCGTCGGGTCTTGGCGTCTCAATCGGTAAAAGTTGATTCGGAGGATAGATTAACAAAATCTTAGGATTTTTTCCCATTTTAACATCTCCTTTTTTAATTTTTAATGTGCTTATATAGTTTATTTATTGTTATCCTATAGCTAAACTTTTTTATTAAATCTGTCAATATCTTTTGAAGATGTAAAGTATAGATTGTCTATGCCTCGCACGGCTCGCACATTATGATTCTTGCAAAACTTATTCATCATTGATGTAAGCGAGTATTCGCCGCTTCTATGCTTAATGGGTTTATGTTTAAAGATATCGGCATTTACCACCATTAATCCGCTAACAACGAGGTTAGAAGATGGGTGCTTTGGTTTTTCAATCACACTCGCAATTCTGCCCTTAAGAGAGGAGGATATAACTCCGGCCTTCTCTGGAGTATCCACGTATCTGGAAAGCCAGCTGAACTTGTGGCTAAGGCAATTTCTAATTTCTTTTTTGGTTACCAATTCATCCGCATACAAAATCAAAAATCTCTCCTTATTTTTAAAATATGGTTTGACAAGCATAAGCGCGGAACCGGTTCCATTAAGCATCTTCTGCGCAACATAGTAAATTTTTTTATCTTTATATTTATTTCCAAAGAACTTTTTTATCTGTTCTCCTTTATATCCAATAACAATAATAACCTTATTCACCTCCAAGGGAAGCGAGTCAAGAATATGCTCTAAAAACGTCTTGCCGCGCACCTTAAGCAGCGGCTTGGGTATCTTTAGAATAAGCGGGTGCATTCTTTTGCCCTTACCCGCCGCCAAAATAATCGCCTTCATATTTTTTTATTTTTATATTCTTGAATACTGCTCACTACATACTCAATCTCTTTTTCTTCCAGCTCCGGAAAAACCGGAAGCGACAAAATTTCTTCAGCCGCGGCTTCAGTAACCGGAAAATCTCCTTTTTTATAACCAAGTTCTTTATATGCCGGCTGGAGATGAATTGGAACAGGATAGTGCACGAGAACGGAAATCTGTTTGTACCGGAGATGCTCCATTAACCTATCCCTCTTTTTATTCCTAATAACATATAAATGGAAGACTGGCTCAACATAATCCAGAGTTGTCGGTACTACAACATCCGACTCCTTCAGTAGCTCGCTGTACAGCTTGGCGTTCTTCCTGCGCGCGGCATTCCATCCGTCAAGATACTTCAATTTTACCCGCAGTATCGCCGCCTGTATGGCATCAAGCCGCGAGTTAACTCCCCCCTTGATCAAATAGCGGTCTCTTTCTTTTCCTCCGTACATCCTGTACATCAATGCCCGTTCAGCAAACTCCTGATTATTTGTAACTATAGCGCCACCGTCTCCGTACGCGCCTAAATTTTTCCCGGGGAAAAAACTAAATGCGGCAATATCTCCCAATCCGCCAACTTTTATCCCCCTATATTTAGCCCCATGTGCCTGACACGCGTCTTCTAAAATTCTAAGATTATATTTTTCGGCAATTTTTTTTATCGGATCCATATCCGCCGGCTGGCCGTACAGATGAACCGGAATAATTGCTTTGGTCCTGGGAGTAATTTTTTCTTCAATTTTTGATATATCAATATTATATGTATCAGGATTTATGTCTACAAAAACAGGCTTCGCGCCTAACGTAGAAACGCATAATGCCGTAGCCACAAAAGAATTAGGAACGGTAATAACTTCGTCTCCGGGCTGAATTCCGAGCGCCTTTAAAGATAAAATTAAAGCGTCTGTTCCCGACGCCACGCCCACGCAATATTTCACGCCGCAAAATTCCGCAAACTCTCGCTCAAAATTCTTAAGCTCTTCGCCCAAGATATAATCCGCGTTATTAAGCATCTTCTGAATAGCGAAATCCAATTCTTTTTTATGACTTTGATACTGCCTTCGCAGATCAACAAAATCAATCTTCATATAATTATGATTTCTTAAAAACAAAAATTTTGTAACCGAAAAAATTGCCGAAGAACGCGGCCGGGATAAGAATTGCAAAAGCGATGTTCGCCCACACTTTTAAGTCAACTTCTTGCGGCGCTCCTATGGTATTAATTATAATATGCAGTAAAAAAATGTTGAACAAAGAGGTCGCTGTTGTTACGATAAAAAATTTAACATATTCTATCTTTGCCTTATTGGTACGATTCGCGCCAAAAATCCAAAACTTCTGCCAAAAGAAACTGTGAGTTATTGTAATAGCAAAAGCAACAACAATGAAAATATCTACGATTAATCCTTTGGCGACGCCGGTAAGTAACATTAAAAGATTAAAAATCCCCGCGCTTAAAAAAGTATTCAGCCACCCTATAATGCCATACTTGCCGATCTTAAAAATTATAGGCCATTTAAAAATAGCGAGGCGGTAGCTGAAATAAAGCCCCGAAACGGACGCGAGTGGCATCAAAATAAACCATAGCGCTAAAAACAAACAGGTAGACCATCTGTTTCGCAAAATAGCCAGCTCAAAAAACCCTAAATTTTTTAGAACCGGCAGGCTCAAAAGCGCGATAAGCTCTCCGGCAGCAATAGCGCTCCAAAAATCTATTTTTGAAAATTTTATACCTTTAGAAATTCCATTTCCAGCGGTGTTTAAATTATCAAAAATCGGCATACCTATTTCTTTAATCTAATCTATAAATAGCCACTACCGGTCCAATATGATTCATCTTTCTCAAATTATAAAAAGGGTGTCTCCAAATTTCTAAATCAACGCTAAAAGTGTTTGAAGTCGCGCCGGAAGGAAATATCTTAATTAAATTTTCTTCCTTTAGATCAAACTGCCTGGCATCTTCCATTGCCCTCGCATAATGAGTTTGATTCCACCAAGTAACCACGGCATAATCAAAATTATTGTTTAAAACCTCGGCGGGAACGCCCTCTCTATAATTAGACATCATTAAAATATAATAATTCGGCTTGGAATATTTATCATCGTCAATTGACAATAAATAATCCTGGCTTCTTAAGAAAAAATCGGGCGTGTAAGTCTTGGCGTCTTCCATTGATTTCCTGTTTTCATTAATGAGTATTCCATTATTAAAATTCACTATCCTCGCTCCCTGCGGAAGATTATTGTGAATCCATTCTTGAGCTAAAACCGAAGCGCTTGGCTGGATTGACCAATAATCCCATAAAACCGCTAAATACATCGGGTACAAAAAAATAGCGGCTAGCAAAAAAAAATTTATTCCGTAAGAAATAATATTTCCGGCGGAATTTATTTTTTTGCCGATAAAATTATTTCTGTAAAAATCATGAATGCCGTAAGCGGAAATTATCGCCATAAACGGTATAATCGGCACAATATAATGCTCTTTTATGCTGTTGCTTCCGACCACAGGGCCTATGATAATATAGTAACCAAATATAAAAGAGCCGAGTATAAAAAATAAATTTCTTTTACGCAAAAAAAGAGGGATTAAACTTAAAATAAATATTATCGTGAGCATCGGCCCGGTTTCAAATAATGTTTTCCCGTAAACAGTCGCGCTTGTCCAAAAATCAATAGTTCCTTCCGCACCCGCGACATCACCGGTCACCGCCGCTCCCGCCTCTATTGAATGTCCGACATAATTCATAAACCCGTAAGGATTAAGGTAATAGACAAATAAAATCATCACGGCAACGATCAAATTGGAAAACCAAAAATTTTTATTTTTTATAAAAATATCCCTAAATTGTTTTTCTTTATTTTTCAAATAGTGCGCCGTTAAAAACGGCAAATAAATCAATATGCCGATAAAATGCGTGCCGAAAGAAACGCCGGTTAAAAATGCTATCTTGAAATAATCTTTAAATGTTACTTGTTCTTTTTCATAAAAATCTAAAATAAAATAGAAAGTTGCTAAAATCACAAATATCTGGGGAAGCCACACTCTGCCAAAATGAGATAGTTCTATAAATATAAAATTGGTTGCGAGCAAAAACGAAGCAATTAAAGAAATAAATCTATTATTGAATAACTTTTCGCAAATCCGGTAAACAAGGTATATTGAAGCCACCCCCAAGAACATTGAGACAAATCTTGCCATCGGCAATAATTTTCCGTAATGCAGTATTCCAAATTCCCTCAACGCCTCTACGCTGGTAAACAACCCTGAAAACCTCAAAAAGACGAGTAAAATAATAAAAAACGGTAAATAAATATAAGTGCCTAAGGGCATGTGGTACATAGTAGGATAATCCGGCCTCAAGGATTGTTCGGCTATCATTTTCAAAGTGGCCACCATCAAAACCGTTTCATCGGCAACCGTATTCGGCAGAGGATAATTATAAAAAATTCCTACGGTACTCAAACCAACAAATAATATTAAAATAAAAACTAAGCCGTGTTTTTCCAAAAAATCCGCGCTGAATATGTTTTTTAAACTTAATAAATTCATATTTGCGGAGTTTGTGAAGCGTGAGATTTATTCAAAATGTTTTTTTTCCAAATTAAAATTAAATTTCTTATGTAAATCAGCAAAGCCAATCCTTGTCCGGCGATAAACACCGGGTCTTTAATGTGCGCGGCGTAAATTAAAACAATAATGCCTCCGCCGATGCTGAAATACCAAAAAGCGACCGGGAAAAAACTTTCTCCTCTTCTTTCAGAAGCAATCCACTGGATAAAAAATCTCATAAAAAACAAAAATTGCCCGAAAAAACCAAAGATAAGCCAAAAATTTATATCAATAGACAACATTATTTTATTTTTTAATTAAAAAAACAAAGGTTGGAGACAGTAAATTAATCAATTTGGTAATTTTATATTTAAAAATTATGTAAGAAAAAAATCCGCATATGTATTCTGGATTAAATTTCTTAATATCATTGATTCCAAAAAAATGTAAGTGCCCCGGATTTTGCATATCACGCGGATTCAATCCAAAAATCTTCAATATTTTAAATAGCCAAAATTGTGAATTTGGGGTAGTAAGAACAGCTAACCCGCCCGGGACAAGGATTCTTCTAAATTCTTTAATGACTTTAAGAGGTTCTTCTAGATGTTCTATAACTTCACTGCACCAAATCAAATTAAAGGCATTATCCCGATACGGAAGTGGTTTATTGACGTCATCGACAATGCATTTTTCAAATTTTTTTTCTATATCAACAGAGATAACATTATATCCTCTCACTTCCAATAGCTTCGTAAAATATCCGTCCCTGCAACCCACATCAAGAGCCTTATCGTCTCCGCTTCCATGTCCGACCAAATCAAGGGCGATGAGTTTCCCTTTGGTCGTATGCCTCTGATTAGCCTGACCTAAATCAATGGGAATTTTTTTTAGCAAATTTAGAAATTTTTTACCCATACATATATACGGATCAGTTATTTTTAATTATCTCCTGCACATCATAAACTTTATCTTTGGTTACAGCAAAATAATTTTTAGAAAGAATATCAACAATAAGCCCGAAAACAAAAAACTGAATGCCTATCAAAAAACCGAAAAGTGCTAATTGCGTAAGCGCTGTGTCCGATAAATCTAATCCGTAGAATAGCTTTTCATATATAGCCCACATACCCGCAAAAATGGAAACTATAATCAAAAGCACCCCAAATCCGCCAAACAAATGAAGCGGTCTACTCGCATATTTTTTCCAAAACCAAACAGAGAGCATGTCTAAAATTCCACGGAATCCCCGCGTCCAATTATATTTTGTCTTACCGGTTTTTCTTGGACGATGATTAACAACAATCTCCCCGATCATAAACCCTTTAATTTTTAATAGAGCCGGTATAAAACGATGCATTTCTCCAATCAAATCCACACTCTCAAAACACTCTTTTTTAAAAATCTTCAAAGTGCAGCCGCTATCATGAATGCCATCATTGATTAAAACTTTTCTTATGATGGCGGCGAACTTTGACGAAAGTTTCTTCAAAAACGGGTCTTCACGTTTTTTTCTCCATCCCGAAACAACATCTAAATTATCTCTTTCTAATTTTTCAACAAGATTAGAGATGTCTGCCGGATCATTTTGTCCATCACCATCCATAGTAATAATGTAGTCCCCGCTGGAATGTTTAATTCCAGCATCAAGCGCCGCGGTTTGCCCAAAATTTCTGCGAAAACGAATAATTTTTACAGGAGATATTTTTTTTAATTCCTCGTATGTTTTATCAATTGAACCGTCATCAACAAAAATAATTTCATAAGAAAAACTGAGTATTCGCATCGCGTCCATAATTTCATTATGCAGAATTGTTACAGAACTTTCTTCGTTGTAAACCGGAATCACGATTGATAGTTTTTTTTTAATTGTTTCCATATCTACACATTGACTATATAAGCACAATAAACTTTTTTATCTTTTTGTCAAAACAAAAAATAATCCTAAAGCGAATTTTTCGCGGTGAAAATTCGGCTTAATTTTAAAAATCAGCCAGTCTAAAAACAAAACAACCGGCAGCTTAATCATTTTAAGAATCCGCGGCAGCATAAATTCCACTTGAGAATAAGCAACCGCAAAAGGCCCCCGGCCGATCGGTTTAATGACGGTATTTTTAAAATTTTGCCCTTCAAAAATTTTAAAAAGCGCTTCCTTTGTGTATCGCCAGTAATCTTTCGGATCCGGATGATAACCGATCAAAAAAGGCGCGGCGCCAATCACCTGCCCGCCAGGCTTTAGCACGCGACGAATTTCTGATATCAAAAAAGAATAATTATAAATATGTTCCAAAACGTTAAACGCAATGGCAATATCTATACTATCATTGGCGTACGGCAAGCAATCACGCTCTAGGTCAATTTGGGCATGCTCCGCTTTTCCGGAAGCGTCAGCAATATCTAAAGATACTATTTTAACATCGGCGGCTTTCTTAAAAAAACGGTGATAACTCGCAAAACCAACTCCACTGCCAACATCCAATACAGTCCCCCAAAGTTCATGATTGGCGCACTCTGCGTTCATAAGAATGCGATACAGATCCTTACCCCGCCATATTTCTTTTATAAAAATAACTATGTTTTTCATATTTGAACCCTATATTGTTTGGCCCAGATTTGAAAGGTTAAAATTGCCCAAATTATATTCAAATTATACTCGCCGCGAAAACAATGCCCTTCAAAAATATCCTGTAATTCCTTCCATCTAAAAATCCGGCGCGTGCTTTCGCAATAATTTTCCGATAAAACATCTTTGACCATTTTTTGCATTTCCGGATATCTCAACCATTTGGCCGCCGGAGAAAACCAGCCTCTTTTCGGCTGGCTAAAAAGAAAATTCGGAATTCTTCCGCGAAAGGCCTCTTTTAGAATAATCTTATTGTTAAACAAGCTTATTTTATATTTCAAAGGTATTTTTGCGGCAAATTCCACCAGATTTTTATCCAAAAAAGGCACTCTGGCTTCAAGGCCGAAAGACATTGACATTTTATCGGTCAGCATCAGCGAAAAATCAACCAGCCAGCTTTTTCTGTCCGTCGTCATCAAAATCTCCTCAAACGCGGCGAACTGATCGTTAAATTCAAATTTTTTGTTAAAAAAATTCTTGGTAAGATTAAAATCTAAAAACTCTTCATTGATGCTCTTCTGTAAAATCTCGTCTTTTTGAAACATAAAAAGCGCAAAACGATCTATGCCGGCGGGCAGATTAAGTTTCCCTGCTTTTTGACTGAATTTAGCAATCGCCCCGCGAAACAATTTTGGCAATTTTTGATAATAACTCGCCGCCAAACTCAATCTATATCGATCATAACCGCCAAAAAGTTCGTCTCCGCCATCTCCGCCTAAAACCACATCCACTTTATTTTTAGTGAACTCGGCCAGCTTCATCATCGCAATCGCCGTGGAATTGGAAATCGGCTCATCCATCTGCCAAACGACTTTTTCCAGTAAATCCAAAACATCTTGCGCAGACAATAAAACTTCATGGTGATTCGCGCCGTAATGCTCGGCGGTCCGCCGCGCCAGATTAAAATCAGCGTTAAATTTTTCTTTTTGCTCTTCTTCTTTAAGATTAAAACCAACGGAAAAAGTGTCTATCTTATCCCGTTCAGCCGCCGCGCAATCCAAAATAATGCTGGAATCAATTCCACCCGAAAGATAAATCCCCAAAGGCCGGTCGGAAATCAACTGGCTTTTCACGGCTTGGAACACTTTTTTCCGAAGCTCTTTTGCTAAATTTTCTTTGGTTTCGGAAAATTTCTCTTTTGTTTTTAAATCCCAATAATTATAAATTGTGAATTTGCTGTTTTTTAACAACGCATAACTAGCTGGCGGAAACTTTTTTATGCTTTCAAACATTGTTAAGGGCTCTGGCACATATAACACGCGGAGATAATAATTGAACGCCTCTTTATCCAGAGCGCGGGAAATATTATGTTCTAAAATCGCTTTTATCTCGGAAGAAAATATAAATTTTCGGCCATCCCAAAAATAATAAAGCGGCTTGACACCGATCGGATCGCGCGCCAAAAATAACTCCCGCTTTGACTTATCCCAAACGGCAAAAGCGAATATGCCGTTGAATTTTTTAACGCATTTCGCGCCCCATTTTTGATAAGCCGCCAAAATAACCTCGGTGTCGCTTGCGGTTCTGAATTTATAAAAATCTCCGAGCTCTTTTTTAATGTCCGCAAAATTATAAATTTCACCGTTAAAGACAATCACTAAATTGCCATCATCGCTTTGCATTGGCTGGCTGGCGGAGTCGCTTAAATCAATAATGCTTAAACGATTGTGGCCCAACGAAACACCCTCACCCATAAAAATACCCGTTCCATCCGGCCCGCGATGATGCGTGACGGCATTCATTTTTGAAATCAAATTTTCATCCCGAAAGTTAAATCCGTTAATCGCGCACATAATTCGTTTTAAATAAATAAATTAAAACGAATTATGTGCCAGACCGCGGCCAATCCGTCTTTCCAGTTTATTTTTTTGCCTTCCTCGTAAGTGCGGCCGTAGTAAGAAATGCCGACTTCATAAATCCGCCATCGGCCTTTGGCGATTCTGGCCGTCAATTCCGGCTCAATGCCGAATTTTTTTGATTGTAATTTATTTTTAAAACTCTCCGCTACTTCTTTGCGAAAAACTTTATAGCAAGTTTCCATATCAGTCAAATTAAGGCCAGTGAGAAAATTTGATAAAATCGTCAAAAAACGATTAGCCCAATAATGCCAAATATAAAGAACGCGGTGAGGATCATTGCCGACAAAACGGGAACCGTAAACCACATCGGCGCGGCCGGAAAAAATAGGCGCGATCAGCCGGCTATATTCATTTGGGTCATATTCCAAATCAGCATCCTGAATAAGGATAATATCGCCCGTGGCGTTTTGAAATCCGGTTTTAAGCGCCCCGCCCTTGCCGAGATTTTTATCGTGAAAAATATATTTGATGCCGCTTGTTTTTTTTAAAATATCGCGCGTGCCATCAATTGAACCATCATCAATAACGATGATTTCTTTTTCCATATCCGGTAAAGAAACACTCTGAACTTTTTTAATAAGCTCCTGAATGGTGTTTTTTTCATTATAAGCGGGAATAATAATTGAAAGTTTCATTATGTTAATTACAAAATACGAACAAATTGCTTTTCTCAACGCGGTAAGGGGGAGACCTTAAATCCCCCCAATCATAACAGGTCGCAAAGCGACCTCTTAATGGACTCCCCCTTAATCGTTTCCAAAAGCAATTCGTTCGTATTTTGTAATTTAAAATTTCATAAGGTCTATAATAACTCCGCAATTTTCTCCATTATCCTTGCCGAATTTCGCCAAGCGTCAAAAGCGGCATTTAAAAATAAAATTCCAAAAATGACCGCAAAAACTTTGATGTTTATTTTTTTATCCATTAAAGCAATAAATCCATATCCGGCGAAAACCGCGAAAAACGGATAAACAAGAAAACGATAGCGCGTTTCCACGATAATCCAGATGACGGCCAGAGGCATCGCTAAAAGCGCCCAGAGAAAAAATTTTGCCCTCTTCTTGTCCGCCAACGGCAATTCTTTTATCCTATAAATTCCCAGAAATCCAAAAACAAAAAGCAAAACAGAATATAAAGCGGAAAGAGCCAAAGTCAGCGCCCGACTCGCGCCTTCCAAATGAAACCAAAATCCGGTAGGGCGGGTAAAACTGAAATAAATGGAAATCCGATAAAAAGTAATTTTTAAAAACTCCAGCGGATTGGCGAAAATAAAAAGCAGGGCTTCTTTAAGAGCGAGTTTATTTCCTTCAATTCTTCCCTGCCCCATAAATTGTTCATTCAAATAATACGGTTCCAGTTCTCCGGTCGCGCCTGAATGATTTCCGGCCAAAAGATCATAGCCAAAAGCCAAGTTAGTCGGAATAAATGAACGATAAGTTCGGTAATTTCTTAAAGTCCAGGGCAGAAAAATTAAAACCAGCGCAAAAGAAAAAAACAAAAAATGCCGCCAATTTTTATGAATCCCGTTAGAAAGTCCCTTTGTTTGATCTCCTTTAAAATCATCTATTTTAAAAACATCATTAACTGTCTTTCTAACGGGATGAAAAATAAAATAACCAGCGAAAGGCAAAAAAAGCAGGGCAATCGGCGTTCTGACCAAAACCGCCGCGCCGAACGCCAAGGCCGTCAAAACGACAAAATAAACCGGCTTATCTTCGCTGTTCATATATTTAAAAAATAAATAAACGCTTAAAATTATCAAGAAAACGCCCAATGTTTCGGTCATCAGCATTCCATTGATCGTAATCAGATCGGGAGAAAACGCCATAAAAGACGCAGCCGCGGCGCCAATAAAAAAACTTTGACTTTCTTTGAAAATTTCCTTAGAAAGCAAAAATACCAAATAAGTTGAAATGGCGCTTAAAAGAGCGTGAATAATCCAGATAACCCAAAGATAATGCCCAAAAACAAAATAAATCAGCGCCAGAAAAAATTCATAACCCGGGCCGACCCGCAAAATCGCCAAATCTTTTTCATAAGACAATTCGGCGCGTTCCTTGTATCCATTGCCCAGCACCAAATTCCACGCAATGCGGTCATAAGCCGCGGCATCCACCGCCGGATCAATTTTAAAATAAAAAGAATAAGCCAGCGATAAAATAAAAGCCGCGAGCACAATTGTTATTATAATTTTATTTTTCTTATCCATCATACATAAAATGATGATATGCCTATTTTAACAGCGTTTGCGGCTAAAATCCATAAAAAAAACGCTCTGCGAAAATCGCAGAGCGTTATTGCTCATTTTTAGCCCATTTCAAATACCTGTCAATTCCTTCCCAGATGCTAATTTTAGGCACATATCCCAAACTTCTGGCAAAAGAAATATCCGCGGGAAATCTCATTACTTCGCCGGACCTCGGAGGGCCGTGGACAACTTGAACGCCGAATTTTTTAGCGATATATTCCGCTATATCTTTTATTCTGGTGTTCCGGCCGCTGGCAAAATTTATTGCCTTACCCTTTAAAGAAGAATTTTCCAAAACAAGATTATATGCCCGCACGATATCGCTGACATGAGTATAATCTCGCGTCGCGCTTCCTTCTCCGAATACCGTCAAATTTTCTCCTTTAAGGGCTTTCGCGGTTAAAATGGGAATTAATGCTCCGAATAATCCGCTCTTCTGGCGCTCGCCGTAAATATTGAACGGCCGAACAATCGTCACATCCAAACCAAAAGACCTGAAATAAGCGTAGCAAATCCTGTCCGCGGACGCTTTAGACGCGGCATACGGACTGTTTGGTTTTAATTCCGCTGATTCGCCAAGCAGTTCTCCGTCTTTAAGATCATGGCCATCGCCGTATACCTCGCAGGTGGAAACAAAAATAAGCCTTGAGCCGTAATTCTTAACGGCTTCCAAAATATTGGAAGCGCCGAGAATATTGGAGTAAAAAAACGCCAAAGGGTCTTTAAGCGACTCATCAACATTGATGCGCGCCGCCATATGGATCACCGTTTCGTGCCCGCGCACGCTTTTATCCACCAGCTCTTTATCGGTGATACTTCCCCAAATCAGATTAATTTTATCCGCCACGGCCGCGAGATTAGAAACTGATTTTTCGGAATAAGTGTTAAGAATGGAAATCTTATGTCCAATTTTCAATAAAAATTCGGTCAGATGACTTCCCTGAAATCCCGCTCCGCCGGTAATCAAAATCTTCATTCCTGCCTCCTTATTTATAATAAAAAGATTATTAAGGTTCTGAATTTAAACTTTATAACAAAAATAACATAAAAAAACAAAAAAAGAAAGAGATTAAATTATTATAATCTTAAGAGATTTTACGGATAATATTTTTGTAAATATTATAACGGCCGATTTTTTGTTCCAAAACATATTCAAAATCAATCAAGTTTTTATTATCAAGAATAAACTTATCATCGGCTGATCCGACAATAATATAATCCGTTAAATGTTCTTGGTAATCTGATTTTATCGTTAAATCTTCATTGATAAAAATATATTGGTATAAATTTTTATCATTTAACAAAAACGCCGCTTCCGGCAGGTTAATTATAAAAACAGACGAATCACCGGAAATATTTTTTTCAGCGTAATCTTTAAGCCGCGGCAAATCGCCGCTGGAAAACTGATTATAATTTATGATTAAAAATCCTGCTTGGAAAATGATCAACGCGCCGATCGCCGCCTTCCCCAGCGTTTTCATAATTCTTTCTTTTTGAAAATAAGCGCCGATCCGTTCAGCAACAATCATCAGCGAAGCGGGAAAAAATAAAATCGCCAAGACATGAATGGGGAAAAAATAACGGTACCAGCCCGGCGTTTTTAAATACCATAAAAATGAAATAAACATAAAAATTAAAAAACCGCCAACCACGGAATTAACGCTTCGCCAGCCGCCTTTTTGGATAAATAACGCCGCAAAAATAAAAAACATTAAAAATGTAAAATGAATCGGCGTTGATTCGGTCGCAAATCGCAAAAGATTTTTCAGCGGCTCAAACGATGAAACGCCGTAGGAATTTGAGAAAAACGATAATGTTTCCCGGAATCCGTTTAATGAAGAAAAATCAAGCGATAAGAAAATCCACAAAAAAATAGGAAGAGAAAAAATAAAACAAAATAAAATTACGGTTTTTAAATCAATGATTTTTTGTTTCAGCCATAAAAAAACAAGAATAAACAAAACGCTTAAGCCAAAAAGCAAATAAGACGGCTTCGTGCTTGCGGCCATTCCCCAAAAAAACGCGCTAAAAAATAAAAATTTTCTTTCTTTGCTGTCTTGATATGCCAGATAAATCAATGCTCCGGATATCAGCCAAAAAAGTCCCGGCACTTCTCCTAAAACAGCCTTGCCGTTTCCATACAAAGGAGGAAAAGTCGCGAGCAAAAAAGACGATAAAACGGCAATCCTAAAACCATAAAGTTTTTTTATGAAAAAATAAGAAACGAGAACAAAAAAAGCCAAATATAACAAGGAGGCTAAACGAGCGGCCCAGATTGACGCACCGAAAATTTTTATAAATAAAGCAACCGGCCAGATAAGAGAATAGCTGGTGGTAATCCAAAAATTATCGGTATAAAATTGATCCGGCGCGGTTTGAATTCCGTATATTCCGTGTTCCGCTATATTTTTCGCGACCTGCGCGATAATCCCCTCGTCAAACCAAAAACCCGGGCTTGTCTGAAAATTCCAGAGAGCTATTGCCGGAACCGCGACTAAAATAAGCAGCCAAAAATATTTTTTAAAAAATGCAATTTGCGCCATCATCTTTATCCTAAACGTAAATCCACGAATAATTAAATTGGTAATTTTGCTTCTAATATTAGATGTTATATATTAAGTATCAAGCACAAGCGTTAATATAATATATGAAGCATTTTATTTCAATTATCATCCCTATTTATAATGACCACACCACCATCGATAACACCATTGAAACATTAATAAGTTTTTTCAATACAGAAAATATCGATGCGGAAATTATTGTTGTTAATGATGGCGGTAAGGATAATGGTGTTCAAATTGTTCAAGAAAAAATTAAAAAATATTCCCTGATTAAGCTGATAAACAGAAAAAAAAATAAAGGCAAAGGATATAGTGTAAAAGAAGGCCTTAAAATGGCTAAAGGAGATTTTATATTTTATACTGATGCCGATCTTCCTTATCTTACTAAACCAATCGGGGAAATGTTAAATTTATTAAAAAATAAGGAAGCAGATCTTATTTTAGCCAACAGAGAATTTTATAAGACGGATTATCATAAAAAAACCAGTCTGCCGCGACATATTACACATAAAATTTATTCTTTTTTTGTTAGGACTCTTCTGCCGATAGAATTTTGCGATACTCTAGCCGGTTTAAAAGGTATGCGTAAAGAAATAGCTGCCGCTATTGTTCCAAAACTTACCATTGATAGATTTTCTTTTGATGTAGAACTTTTGCTGATCGCTAAAAAAATGGGGGTTAAAATCATGGAAATGCCGGTCTCTTTAAAAAATGTTGGCAAATCAAATCTAAGCATTACAAAAGACGCTCCACAAATGGCAAAAGATATTATAAAAATTTTTATTCAGAACAAAAAAGGAATGTACGGATAAGAATGGATATAATTAAAATTTTTATTCTTGAAAATATTTTAAAATATTTTCAATAAGTTCTTTTAGATTATGATTTTTGACGACTATTTCGCGTAAATTGTTATCCGTCTTTTTATTATCCATAAAAAATTTAATTCTTGCCGCAATATTTTCTCCACTCAAATTTTGGACAAAATTTTCTTCCGGCAGTAGACCGAAAAAGGCTTCGTTTGAAACGAGAATATTCACGCCGCACGCCATCGCTTCAAGAACAGACTTGTCTAAACTGCCGGTAGCACTTAAATTCACGAACAAATCCCCTTTTTGATAAAATTTTTCAATTTCAGCATAAGGAATCGCGCCGCTGAATTTCACGATATTTTCTAAATTATTTTTTATAACCAAATCTTTCAGCCGTTGAAGATATTGATTATCAACCGCGAAGATCGGCGCGCCGGCGATCCGAACTTCAAAATCAAATCCTTTATTTTTTAAAACAGCCGCCGCTTCAATTAAAAGACGCAAATTTTTGCTTCGGGAAATTCGGCCGGCCGTAATAATCCTGAACCTTAAACTTCGCGTCTCAAACTCCGAACTTGGTTTGAATTTTTCCAAATCAATGCCGTGCCCCAAAATTTTTACCTTTTGGGACGGCAAGCGGAAACTTTTTTCCGAGGCCGTGAAAATTCTCTCAACTATTTTTTCCGCCAGCCGCAAAGAAAAAGTGACGGATTTATGCGTATACCATAAATAAACTTTTTTTCTGAAAATTTTATAAAACGGCCAGCCCATCGCCACCCAAGCGGGAATCATATGGACAAACACCGCGTCCGATTTCGGCAAAATCTTAAGAAGATAACGGAAAAAATTAAAATACCGCCTGATTCTTCCGAATCCTTTTTCTTTTCCCAAAGAAAAAATTTTCACCTTGGCCGGCAAATGATACTCGCCGGCAAAATTCGCGATCACAAAAATCTCTTCGGTATTTTTAGCGAATTCCTCAACCCAGCGATGGAAAAATCCCAAATTATCATCCGAGATGTCAATTTTTTGCGTTATGATTAATAATCTCATAAAATTTTATTAAATTTGATTTTTATTAAATTTCATGAATATAATAATATCATAAAATGATATTTTATTTATAAAATAAAATGTGAATTAAAGTTGCATCAATAAAATTTGATCATGATTGAAAAATTAGAAACAAAAAATGCTTCATCAGAACAGCCAAAAATAACGAATTTAGCAGAACTTAAAATTCTGTTTGATAAAGAATTTGGCATATATTCTGCCTTTTTTAAAGCCAGTTTAATAAAACTTTCGGGTTATGAAGCGCCGAAAAGCATGTTTATTGACACTGACAAAGAAAAAGAACGAGAAAAAATAATGCTCAGCAACACGAAAATAACTCCAGAAATTATAGAAAATTTAAATAAAGTTATTGCTTATCGGGCTAAAATTATGGAAGAAGAGGTTAAATGGGCAAAACAACGAAATAATGAAAAACACCAAAAAGAATGCCAGGAAATTTTAGATTTATTACAAAACAAACGGCTTATTTTAACCGAAGCGGGAACAACTGAAATACAAGAACAAAAAATATAAAATATGGATTATATCGGATAATATCCGCGGATATTATCCGCCGCAATTCTCCCAAGATTTTTGGTAAGCCCGCAGATATTCTTCTTTTGTCGGCATTTTAAACGTAGGCGAAATAAAAGATATCCGGCCTTTAATGGCTTGAATTATTTTTTGTTCCAGCTGTTTTTTATCGCCCGGCTCAAAAATATTTTCTTTAGCCAAAACTTCATCGGCAATGCCGACATCGCTGGAAATCACGGCGCATCCCGATAAAACAGCTTCAATAATAGTCCGGCCGTATCCCTCGTAATTGGAAGTCAGCAGAAATAAATCCGCGGTTTTATAATACGATACAAGATCATCCGTCCAATTTTCCATAATTATATTTTCATTGATTTTAAGATTTGAAATCCGGGATTTGAGATTTTCTTGTTCCGGCCCATTGCCGACGATAATCAAACCGGTCCGGGAATATTCTTTTGCTATTTCAGCCATCGCTTCAACGGCTAAGCCAATATTTTTCTCGCGCGTCAGACGCGACGCCATCAAAATAATAAAATTAAATCGCGGATATTTTTGCCGGAGATCGGTTTTAATCGGCGCGTTTTTTATTTTTTCAACATCAACGAAAATCGGCAAAACTGTTATGGAATTTAAAGGATAGCCGGCGGCCGTTAATGATTTTTTTATCCTTTCGGAAACGACGCGGAGACAAGCGGCGCGGGAAATCAGAAATTTGGCGAGCCAAACGCGAATTTTATTTAAAAAAGATTCGCGCCGAAAATACGGGGATAAAAAATCGGTGTGAATCTGAAGCTGAAGCGGAAGTTTGAATTTTTGCGCGGCCAACCAGCCGGCTAATCCGGTTTCAAAAGGGTCCTGACTCGTAATCAAAAATTTGTCAAAAGAATTGCCAATTATTTTTTTGGCGATTTTTACCGCATTAAAAATATAACCCCATCGGCTGAACGAATTTGTCGGATAAAGAAAGGTGTTTTCGGAAATTTGAATTTTAGGATTTGCTTCCGGTTTCCGTTTCGTAAAGATGATTATATGCAATTCTTCCGCCAAACGGCCGTATTCAACCGCTCTCCGCCTGACCTCAGAATTTTCGTTAAAAATATTTCTATCCAACCCAATGCTTAAAATTTTCATAAAAATTTATGCCGCATATCTTGGTGCAGTATTCTTGAATTAGTCCGAACGCATTTCGGCGAAAAAATTTCCCGCGAAAAAATTCAAAATTTGCGGCGGAGCCACACCGATAACAATTTCCAATTTTTCTTTGACGGCAATTATTAAAAAAATCAAATGATCAAAAAAACTAAAAACACAGTAGAGGCCTTCGGAAAAGAAATAACAAACTACTCCTTGCCCAAGTCTTTTTTCATGTCGTCTATTTCTTTTCTCTCACGTTCTCCAGCTTCACTCATTGTGTCAAGCCACGCCTTAAGAGCTTCGCCAGATTTCTTCATAACTTCATCTATTAAAGGGGCCAACTTTTCGAGCACAATTTTTCCAGCTTCTGCTCTATTTGGTATACTAGCAAAAACTTTGTCAATTTCTGCCATTACTCGATCTTCTTCGTCCATTGCGGCCTGTAACTCTCGATGTTTTTGGTCCTCTAAATTTTCTGAAGCAGAGCCTTTTTCTCTTTTGAATTGTTCGCTCATAGTTTTGACAATTATTTGTACTTATAAATTCGACCTTGGGATTAAAAATTTTTCTTTTCTTCTTTCAAAATCGCCAATTCGTTTTTGCCCCGAAAATTTAATACCAACTGGCCGCCGAGCAAAGCGAGGCGAACCTTTCAAACTTGCAATTTCCTTTACGGTGTCGGCGGGAGGATTTGAACCTCCGACCTTAGGTTTACTTGCCCTGTTACAAATTTTACTGATGACGGAGGTGGGGATTGAACCCACGGCCTTGGGTTTATGAGTCCCATGCTCTACCAACTGAGCTACTCCGTCATATTGCTTGTAAATTTTTCTTTTGAGATTTTTGATTGTTTGATAATGGTAATCAATGTTCCAATGGGAATAAGTTTAGATTTTCCATGTAGGGGCACAGGAACAATTATTCCGGAAGCGGAATTTTTCCAAATCATGTGGCTACCTTTTTGCCTTGATAATACAAAATTATTTTCCCTAAGGATTTTTATTAACTTTGAAACACTCAGAGATTTCATTAGGAATACTATCTTTGAGGAACAGCAACTTTTACTTCATCAATGATTGGCCGAGATATTTGAATAGGGATATGCTGTTTTTGAAACGCTAATTCTTCAAGCCATAACTCTAAAACTTCTTTGGCCATTTTTTTCGCTTCTTCAAAGTTTTTTCCGAAAGTAACACAGCCGGGAAAATTCGGGAAAGAAACATTAAATCCACTCTCTTTAGCCGGTTCAAAGATAGCAAAATATGATGAGATTTTTTGTATTTTTTTCATACTCCCATACTACCTTTGTTTTTTTGATTTGGCAAGAATAAGTTATAGAACAGATTACAAGAAATGTTTTGACTTGCGCGATTTAATGATTTACTTTAAATTAAAATCGGTTATTTTAAAATTTAATAATTGAAAGGAGGGGCAATGAACGACAAATTTTTGAAAGAAGACGAAATTTTAATTTTGATTCGCGAGCTTTTTGAGAAATGGAAAAAAGTCAGGGTCAGGCGGTTTATGGTGGATAAAGAAATAATTTTTAGTCCGGTGTATCTGGGAATCAATTTAAAAAAAATTAAAAATTTCAGCGTAATTTCGGAAAACGGCGGCCTGGTTAACGATTTAAAAAAGCCGACCGAATACACTCATATCGGTTTTTGCGTTACGGTCGGCATCGGTGATTTTGACCATCCCAAGGCAAACGGCTTGGGAATGGGCCATTACACGGACAGAACTTCTTTAAAATTAAACGCGCTTAAAAAAAATATCAATAAAGCGATTGACGGCGCGTTTAAAATGGCTTTGAGTGAATATTTTCAGCATCACTCCCAGATTTCAGAATATAAAAAAGACAAAGAATTTCAGAAACTTTCCAGAGGAGAATCAACGAATTATTATGATGCGGAAAAACGGTTAATTTGGAATTCTGAAAAAATCGCTCAGGTTATTGAAGAAGCGGAAAATTTAATTTCAAAAAATAAAAAAATAAAGCATTCAAAGCTTGAATTTTCAATTACCGAAGAAAATCGTTGGTTTGCTTCTTTAGAAAGACAAATAAACGGCAAGGAAGCAAAAAACAAAATTTTTACTTCCGATATTCATGGTTTTATCAACTGGATGATAATCGTGAAAGACATTAAGGGAAGAGATATAAAATTTTATGAAACAAGAAAATTAACCGATGACTTTGATTATAAAAAAGAAATAGATAATCTTCAAAGAACAATGGAAGATCTTGCGGAAAAATTTCATAAAGCTCCGGAACTTGAATCCGGCCTTTATCGAACGGTGCTTTCTCCGGAAACAACTTATACGATTTTTCATGAAGGATTCGGCGCGCATCTGGCTTCTGCTAGACTGATTGATGAGGAAGGCGCCACCGCCTTTAAAGCAAAATTGGGCCAAAAAATCTTGCCGGATAATATAGATATAATTGACGATCCCACGATGGAAAATTGCTTCGGGTCTTATCAATTTGACGACGAGGGCCAGCCGGCAAAAAAAGTTGTTTTAATTGAGAACGGTATTTTAAGAGGTTATCTTCACGATCGAGTCAGCGCTGGCCGCGATGGGATCGGTTCAAACGGCCACGCAAGAGCCGAATTCGGAGAAATCCCGGAAGCAAGAACCGCGAATATGATTGTCTCGTCAAAAAAATCACTTTCCTCCGACGAGATTTTTAAAATGATGATTGAAGCTTTAAAACGCCATAATGAACCGTTTGGGCTTTACATCAACGGCCGTTCGGGCGAAGTGGAAATTGAAAGCGGCCAATTTAAAATATACGTAAGTGAATTTTATAAAATTTATCCTGACGGCAAAAGAGAGCCGGTTTCAAGCGCTTTCATCAGCGGCAGCGCTTATGAAACCCTTAACCAGGTGAAAGCAGTTGGAAATAATCTTACGGAATGTGTTGGCCATTGCGATTCCAATTCCGGCTGGGTCAGAGCAAGCGGCCTTTGCCCTTCAGTGTACTTTAGAAAAATTCAAGTTCTTTCCAGTGCCGAAAATCCGGATGCCGATAGTTTAATGGATAGCGATGATGGCGAAGATAACGGCAAAAATGAATTTTAAAAAATTAAAAAATTAAAAAATTAAAAAATTTTAATAATTATAAACAAAAAGCCCGTTCAGTTTTTTTGTCTGAACGGGCTTTAAATTTAAATTATCTAATTAACTGTTGAAACCTCAACCACTTTTTCCGGTAACCCTATTACCTTATTTTGGGTTTTAAGCGTCTGCAGAACTCTTATTTTAGAATCAAGACGATTGCGGCCCGACTCCAAAAGTTTCTCCATATCAGGCGCCACGATGGAGTATTTTTCCACCATATTTGCGGCGTCAACCGCAATTTCAATCGCTTTAAGCGATGCCATAAAAGTCGCAATTAAAGCGTCTTTTGCCGCATACATTGATGCGTTCATATCAATCAATGTCTTTGCGGCGTCGCGAATAACAGAAACCGGCCGGTAAAAATTCATATAATTATAGTATTGGCCGATTCCCTGATGGAACACTTCAATGCCCGCGGAGCAAACCCGGCTCAGTGTTTCCATAAACTGCTCGCCAATTTTGATATTGGCGTCTAATTGGTCAAGAAGCTCAATTTTACGCCTTTCCTTTTCTTCCGGCAAAATGGCGTTGAACTCCGCATCCAATAGCTGGGAAACTTCGCTGTAAATCTGAATGCCGGCTTTTTCAGCTATATATTGCTGAAGAGCCTGAGTGTCCCACTTTTCTTCTCGCGCAGTTTTTAAATCTTCACCCAACTCATCTAACATCTGCCTTTTTTCAATGGCACAGGCCGCCAACTCGCGGAGGGCATCCTGGGTATTATTAACGTTCTCTCTCATTAACCTTTCAATGAGTTCAAGAACATCATATTCCTCGGACATGAATTTCATAAAGGTCTGGGGCAACACAGCATAAGCCTTTTTTGGAACCAAATGGTAACAAATTTTTGCCACGACGCTTCTTTTTTTATCAACTGGCAAATCACACCATTTCTTGATATAATTATTAAGTTCCTCCAACTCTTTTTTACTCTGTTTAAGGCCTTCCATGGTCTTTTGCAGAGCGCTGTCTTTCACTAACCCGTATTCCTTCCTTGGCAAAACGGACACTGCCGAACTATTACCCCTTCTTGTTGCCATCCTTAATGTGTTTGACATTTTTCATCCTCCTTTTTATCCAGTTTTTTAATCTGGAATTTAAACTGTACTTTATCGCACAGTTTAATATCCATTTCCACGAATTTCTTAGGGAATTGGATTTTTGGCTTTACATCATCAAAATTCTTTCTGATCTTTTCCAGCACATCTTTTCCAAATGCTTTTAAAACTTCATTCATCTTATTAACACCTCCTTTAGAAATAAACAATAATCTTTCCCAAGCTTTTTCTTCAGGTATCTTCTGTAATGAAGATATCTCCAACTTACAAACGCCTCTTCTTTCCAGCCAATATCTCCTCCCATCATCCATCCAAAAACAGGAACGCAGAAAGTAAAAAACATTTGGCAAATTGCCCAAGGCCGAGCTCTGTGAGCGAGTAAATCATCAAATTCTTTTAATTGGTTGGCATCAAAATCGGACATCAACTGTCCAAAAGATTTTCCGTAAAAAGAATAGACCAATTTCATAAAGCATTGAGTGAATTGAGATTGTTGAAACTTCAGTTGAATCTTCAGCTCAAAATCGTTAATTTTTTTCACCATCATATCGCGCTTATTCTGCAACACCAATGCATTACTCATCTTTACCTCCTTTCCTCAAAATAATTCTCATAAACAAAATCAATCTAAACCTATTAGCGGCTGAAAAATATCATTTACCATCAGATTATTATAAGGAAAATAATTTTCCCCATAGGCATTCATCAGAATTTTTCTATAATAGAGATACCAAAAACTGGTAAATATCATTCTTGATCTAAATGTAAATACCATCCATCCTATGACTGGAAAAATATAAAAACAAGCCTGTAGAAATGCTCGTTTCCTTGCTTTTTCGGCAATAAAATTAGCAACTTCTTTCAGCTGTTCCTGGTTCATTGTTTTCAACTGATCTTTTGAAACTGTTAGATTATTTCCGGCAAGTTCCAAAAAATAGTAAACAATCCTGCGCTTAGCTTCATTTAACTTTTCTGCCTTCCCAACATTATTTGCGTCCATAATATTGGTTTCTCTAAATTTTCCGATTTTCTCCATCGCCTCATCCCTCTTATTCTGCAACACCAATGCATTACTCATCTTTACCTCCTTTCTTTTCTTATATTATATTATCAATTTCATAATTCTGTTTTGAAATCCTGGAAGATTAAATACTTCAGCTTGTTCGGAGCCAAGATATTCAATTTCCAAACTGCCGTTATTTTTAACCTCATTACGGCAAAGCCAGATCATATAAAGATTATCAATTCTCTGACTTTGCTTTTTGAAATTGTAATGATGCTCAAGATGATTTAGGTCGTCGGTTCTGACTCCTAAAAACTGTTTAACCACGACCGACGATTCCTGAACTTCCAAAATATGGTTAAACATAATCTCAAGCGCCACCTTTCTCAACTTAAAAGATCGACTGCCGCAACAACAAGATATTTCTTCTTTCTCAAATAAACTCCAACCGCAGAATGATTCCAACAACATATGTAACCCCCCTTGGGGATTGAAGTACCGGATATAACTTCCGACATCGGCGATCAAAGAAGGAAGAGACGGCAAGCCGATATCCTCATCCCACGCCAAACCACAATTTACATGCTTGTCATTCAGATATTCCAGCGTTTTTGCCTGTGCCTGAAGCGCCAAGTAAAAAGCGAGGAATGGAAGCCAATGATGAAACGGCAAAGAATAATTATCATTTCTAATGCCGTCTATTTTGGTCCCAAATTTGATGATGATTTCATGGAGTCTTTCAATTGACTCCATATAGTCTAAAATTCTGACATTTAAGCCAACCATTCTCTTTTCACCTCCTTTTCAACATATTTTTTTGTTAAAGAAACTTATTAAAAACATATCAGAAAATTGATTTTTTGTCAAGCCCATATGTCTTGACAACCGATGTTATTCCTTTATATACTATAAAAATGCTGTTAATTATTCTCCCGTATTTTCAGATAGTTGTTTCTATCCTGCTGATCGCCGCTATTCTTCTGCAAAAGCGCGGCGCCGGCTTAAGCGCGGCTTTCGGCGGAAGCGCGGATGGCGGTTCTTACGCCACAAAAAGAGGTTTGGAAAAAATTGTCTTCAACGCCACCATTGTTTTAGCCGGATTATTTTTATTTTCCGCTTTTTTGAATCTTCTTCTTAAATAAATAAACCCCACTATCGCCATAAAATCATTGTGAAAAAAATATTCTCATTATTTAAGCAGCGCGTTCACCCCGTTAAATTTATTTCACAACTATTTAACAGGGTTCACCCTGTTAAATTTGCTTCGCAATTATTTAACAGGGTAAATTTGCCGTCTTTTACTAAAATTCGCTTTATTATTCGCACGCTGAAAATCAAAGAAAAATTCGCTTTCGCGGTTTTCGTCTTGCTGTTTTTAACGGGAATAATCGGCTTTTCAGAAATTATCAATAACCGAATCGCCGTTGAAACGCCGATTGACGGCGGCGCTCTTTACGAAGGAGTGGTTGGTTTCCCCCGTTTTATCAATCCTTTAATCACCGTCTCCGAAGCGGATCGCGACCTGACCGAACTTGTTTACGCCGGCCTTTTAAAATCAGACGGCCAGGGCGGATTGAAACCGGAATTAGCGGAAAAATACGAAATCAGCGAGGATAATCTTACTTACACATTTTTTTTGAAAGAAAATTTACGCTGGTCCGACGGTCAGCCGATTACCGCTCAGGACGTTATTTTTACCGTTAAGCTCGTTCAAAACCCTCTCATTAAAAGCCCGAAAAGAGCTAATTGGGAAGGAGTGGAAACGGAAATTATCAATCCTTTTGCCGTTAAATTCATCCTCAAAAAACCTTACGCTCCGTTTCTGGAAAATACCACTTTAGAAATCATTCCCGACCATTTGTGGAATGGCCTTAAACCCGAACAAATCAGCTTAAGCCAATTTAACGTGGAACCGATCGGCGCCGGCCCTTATCGCGTTAAAAAAATATCGCGGAATTCATCGGGAATTATCAACTCTTACACTTTGGAGTCATTTGAAAATTATGCCTTAAAAAAACCTTATTTAAAAAAGATAATTTTTAAATTTTATAATTCAGAAGCGGATCTCTTGGCGGCTTACAAAAATAGGATTATTGACAGCATCGGAGCAATTTCTTCCCAAAAAATATCTGCTATTCTCGGAAAAGAATCCCGGCTTCAAACAATGACTCTTTCCCGCGTTTTCGGCGTTTTTTTAAACCAAAATAAGAATAAAATCCTGGCTGACGCCGCGATCAGAAAAGCCCTGAAACTGGCCGTTGATAAAAGAAAAATTATTGAAGAAGCGCTGGCCGGTTACGGATCGGTTATTAACCATCCTATTCCGCCGGGCATCCTTGGTTTTATTAAAGAAGAAAATAACAACGACAACAACGATTATGATCCGGAGCAAGCCAAAATCCTGATTGAAAAATCAGGCTGGAAATTAAACAAAGAATCGGGAATAATGGAAAAAAAAATTAAAAAAGAAATAACTTTTCTGACTCTTTCTTTATCTACTTCAATGGCGCCGGAACTGATCAAGACCGCGGAACTTTTAAAAACAATGTGGAAAAATATCGGCGTAAAAACGGATGTTAAAATATTTGAAATCGGCGATTTTGAAAAAAATATTATCCGGCCGCGAGACTATGATGCCCTTCTTTTCGGAGAAATAGTGGGATTTGATCCTGATCCGTTCGCTTTTTGGCATTCTTCCCAAAGAAACGATCCGGGTTTGAACATTGCCCTTTACGCCAACATCACCGCGGATAATCTTTTGGAAAAAGCGAGAAGCATCGCCGATCCGAAAAAACGCGCCGAAAAGTATGTCGCTTTCCAAAAAGAAGTCCAAAAAGATATTCCGGCAATCTTCCTTTATACGCCGCATTATTTATATATCCTCCCTGAACGATTAAAAGGCATTAATACTTCCCGCATTACCGTCCCTTCAGATCGCTTTGCCCAAGTAAATGAATGGTATATTGACACTAAAAAAGTATGGAAATTTTTAACGGATTAATCTCCGATTATTTTCGGTCGAAAAAAAGCTGGGATGGCGGAATTGGCAGACGCGCTAGTTCATCCCGTTAAAAATGTCGGAGTGGCGGAATTGGCAGACGCGCTAGCTTCAGGAGCTAGTGGTCGCAAGACCGTGAGGGTTCAAATCCCTCCTCCGACATTTTTAACGGGACAAAGGAGCTAGTTCTCGCAAAAGAATGGGAGTTCAAATCTCCCTCCCAGCATTATGATTACAACAAAAAAATACAGAGAAAGAGCTGTTTCTCCTTCCCGTTCCCGGCGAACGGTTTATCGCCGCGCGCCGAAAATAATCGGCCAAAAAAATGAGCACATTAAAATTGTGCCTTTGGGAGGATTGGAAGAAGTCGGCCGCAATATGATGTATCTGGAATATCATAATCCAGGTTCTCCTCAACATGGCGACATCATTATTATTGATATGGGGCTCCAATTTCCCGAAGAAAATATGCCGGGCATTGATTATATCATCCCTAATGTCGCTTCCCTTATTCCTAAACGAGAAAAAATCAAGGGCATTATCATTACTCACGCCCACTACGACCACATCGGAGGAATTCCCCATTTAATGCCTAAGCTTGGCCGGAATATCCCGATTCTCGGCACTGACCTTACTCTGGCGATCATAAAAAAAAGGCAAACCGACTACAAACCCGCCACGCCTCTTAATCTTAAAGAAATAAATACCGAAAAAAGAGTGAAAGCCGGCCCTTTCCAGCTGGAATTTTTCGGCATTTCGCATAATATCCCGGCTTCCGTGGGAATAATCATCAACACGCCAGTCGGCATTTTAATCCATACCGGCGATTTCAAACTGGATCTTAAATCAGATATTGCCGGCAAAACGGAAATTGAAAAAATCAAAGCTCTCGGCGGTAAAAATGTTCTCCTTTTAATGGCCGACAGCACCAATGCTTCATCCGCGGGACATCAATTCAGTGAAAAAGAAATCACTCTGGAAATAGAATCAATAATTAAAAACGCCACCGGCCGATTGATTATCGGGACGTTTGCCTCTCTTTTGGGCCGGCTTAATGAAATTATTCAAATCGCGGAAAAACACGGCAAAAAAATCATCATTGAGGGGTATTCCATGAAAACAAATATTGAAATCGCCACTCAGCTTGGCTATATGAAGTTTGACAAAAAAAATATCATTCCCATAAGCGAAGCGGCTAATTATCCGCCGCACAAAATTATAATCTTGGCCACCGGCGCCCAAGGAGAAGACAACGCCGTTTTAATGAGAATCGTGAATAAAAGGCATAAATATCTGCGGATTCAACCGACTGACACGGTGGTATTTTCATCATCGGTCGTTCCCGGAAACGAGCGTTCGGTCCAGCACTTGACCGACAAACTTTATCGCGACGGCGCCGAAGTGATCAACTACCGGATGTTGGACATTCACGCGGGCGGCCACGCCAAACAGGAAGATTTGAAAGAAATGATTCAAATGATCAAACCACGCTATCTGATGCCGATTGAAGGCAACCATTCTTTTTTAAAAATTCACGCGAAAATCGGACGCCAAGCCGGCTTAAAAGAAGATCAAATCATTATCTCAGACAATGGCCAGATTACCGAGGCTTCTGAAAACAAAGTCCAGCTGACCAAAGAATACGTGCCCGCCAACTACGTAATGGTGGACGGTTTGGGCGTGGGCGATATGCAGGAAGTGGTCCTGAGAGATCGCCAGGCTCTGGCTCAGGACGGCATCTTTGTTATTATCGCAGTGGTGGACAGCCAGAACGGAAAAGTAAAAGGCTCGCCCGATATTATTTCGCGCGGCTTTATTTATCTCCGAGAATCCAGAAAACTTCTTTATCAGACGCGCCAACTGACCCTTAAAATCATTGAAGAAACCACCGCCAATATCCATCCGATAAATTGGGATTATGTGAAAGAAGTGCTGAAAGAACGGCTGGGAAAATTCCTGTTCACTCAAACTGAAAAACGGCCAATGGTCCTGCCGGTGATTATTGAAGTTTAATTATTTTCTATTTTCCTTTTATATTAAGATTATTTAATTGAGAAAATTCCCTTAAAACATCCCGGGAAGCCGCAAGCCTGACAATTTCATCCGTTAAAATAATTAAAGCCGGCACGATGAACAGCAAAAGAATCGTGCCTAGAATTTTATCCTTTTTTTCCCATTCTTTCTGCCAAATTTCATAAAGCAAAATCAGGGCGTAAACGCTGACGGAAAAAGGCACGATCAAGGTGATTAAAAAAAGCACGCCCCAGAAAAGATAAGAAAGGCCTAAAAGAGAACCGGAATTCATCATCGTATACCAAATAAATTTAATAGCCAGCCAGACATTGCCCGTGTAAAAAACGGCAAAATATAAAAAGAAAAAAAGATAAAAGGTGGTTAAAACCGCCGATTGCCAATTCGGCTTAAAATAAAATTTAAAAACTTCCTTCAAATATCCCTTTTTGCGAATTTGAGGCAAATTATCCATAATTATAATTATAGCAAATTATAGCAAATTTTTAATTTAAAACAAGTTTTGCTACAATCTAAACAATGATTAAAAGAAAATCAATCATCCTTTCGGGCATGCGGCCCACGGGCGAGCTTCATTTGGGGCATTATTTCAGCGTGCTGAAAAATTGGATAGAACTTCAAAATTCTTACCGATGTTTTTTTATGATCGCGAATCTGCACGCCCTGACGACTTTTGAAGAGACCGCTCAAATCAAAAAAAACACCATTAAAATGGCCGCTCTCTGGCTGGCGGCCGGACTTGATCCTAAAAAATCAACGCTTTTTGTCCAATCCGAAGTTCCGGAACACAGCGAGCTGGCGGTGATTTTGGGAATGATTTCTCCCCTTTCTCTGCTTGAACTGAATCCAACTTACAAGGAAATGAAAATGGAACATCCGAAATCAAACACGCTCGGGCTTCTCTCTTATCCCGTCTTGCAAGCCGCGGACATTCTTTTATATAAAGCAGAACGGGTGCCGATCGGCAAAGATCAGGAACCGCATCTGGAATTGGCGCGCGAACTGGCTCACCGATTTAATCATCGTTTTTCCCCTAAAAAAGGAATAAACGGCGAAATCTTCAAAGAACCAGCCGCGCTTTTCGGAAAAACGGCTAAAATAATGTCGCTTCAAGATCCGGCTAAAAAAATGTCCAAATCAGCCGATAAAAATTCTTACATCTCGCTTTTGGATTCACCGGAAAAAATCCGGCACAAAATAAAACGGGCGGTAACGGATTCCGGCCGAGAAATTAAATATTCCGCCCAAAAACCAGCGCTTTCCAATCTAATCACGCTTTATCAGCTGGCCGCGGATAAAAGCAGAGAAGAAATCGAAAAAAAGTTTAAAGGATTCGGCTACAAAGAATTTAAAGAAAAACTGGCCGAAGAAATTATCGGATTTTTAACGCCTCTGCAAAAACGCCAGCAAAAACTGATGAAAAATCCGGATAAAATCCGAAAAATTCTGGAAAACGGTTCAAAAACAGCCCGCAAAACCGCTGGCCGAACTCTAGCCGAAATTAAAAAAACAATCGGAATTTAATTCACTCAAAAAATTAAATTTCTAATATCAAAAATCAGTAATATCAAATTTACGATTATATATTATTTATATTTATTTAATCTCTAATTCGCGCGAATTAGAGATTAAATAAAGAGAGTTGTTTTTAAAAAAATTTTCTAATGAAACGCGTTTACAAAAGAAGTAATCTCTTTAATTTTTTCTTGAAGCAAAAATTTTTCTTCGGCTTCTATATTTAAACGGATCACCGGTTCGGTGCGCGAAAGACGGATATTAAACCACCAGGCCGGATATTCTACGGTCAAACCGTCAATAAAACTCTGTTTCCCGCCAAAGTACTTCTTTTTTAGAACGGTGATAATTTTTTCCGCGGTTTTTTGATTTTTTATTTTAAAATTATATTCGCGGGAATGAAAATATTTCTCGTAAGGCTCAAGAGCGCGGGAAAGAGTTTTTCTTAAGCCACTCAAAATATTCAAAACATGAATCAAAGTTAAAAGAGCGGAAGATGAAAAAAAGAAATCTTTGAAATAATAATGACCGGAAACTTCGCCGGCAAAAAATACTTCTTTTTCCCGCATCGCGGCTTCAATGTTCAAATGACCGGTCCTGACGCGCTCAACCTTAACGCCTTTTTCTTCGGCCGCGTCAAAAACAATCCGGCTGGCCGCCGAATCCGTTAAAACGCGATTGCTTTTTTCTGCCAAATAATCGACTAAAAAAGCGATAATCAAATCGCCGCGGATTGCTTTTCCTTTTTCATCCAAAAAAACTATCCGATCGCCGTCCGCGTCCAGAACAAAACCAAAATCCGCGCCGCGGTGGATAATAAGCTCTTTGGCTTTTTGTTGAGATTTTTTTTCAAGAGGATTAGGCGAATGATTGGGAAAATTTCCGTCCGGCTCAAAAAATAAAGGCCAATAAGAAATTTCTAATTTATTTAAAAGAAGTTTGAGGATTTTTCCAGCCGCGCCGTTGGAAGTATCGGCCACTAACCGGAATTGGTTCTTAATTTCTTTTTTGGCGAAAGAAGAAAGAAAATCAACATAACTTGGAAGAATGTCTATTTTTTTTAAAAAACCTTCTTTATTTTTTGAGCGCGGGAGATTATTTAAAGATCCGGTTCTTAAACAATTCAAAAGTTTTTTTGGCGAAATAGAAATCGCTTTTTCCTCGACTAATTTAAGGCCGTTATATTCGGAAGAATTATGAGACGCGGTAATCATCGCGCCGGCGTCAGCTTTTAAAAGATTAACGGAGAAAAAAAGCGCGGGCGTGGTAACAATTCCAATATCGCTTACCTCGCCGCCTTGAGTTAAACATCCCTTGATAAAAGCTCCACTCAATTCCGGCGAAGAAAAACGGGTGTCGCGGCCCACGATTATTTTTGGATTTTTTTTGTCAAGATATCCGCAAAAAACGCGACCGATTTCATAAGCCGCTTCCTTATTTATTTCCTTAGGATAAAGTCCGCGGATATCGTATTCCTTAAAAATCGCGGGGTTGATTTTTTCCACACTTTTATCTTAACATTTCTTTATGTCTTTAAAGATAGGCATTGTCGGATTGCCCAATGTGGGAAAATCAACTTTGTTTCAAGCCCTGACCAAGCGAGAGGTAGACACTTCCAACTACCCTTTTGCCACGATTGAGCCGAATGTCGGCGTCGTGCCAATGCCCGATGAAAGGCTGATCCAGTTGGCAAAAATTTCCCAATCGGAAAAAATAATCCCCGCGATCGTGGAGTTCGTGGATATTGCCGGTTTGGTTAAGGGCGCCAATCAAGGCGAGGGTTTAGGCAATCAATTTTTACGCCATATTCGCGAAGCGGACGCCATCTTGGAAGTGGTGCGCGCTTTTGAAAAATCAGACGTCGCTCATGTGGAAGGTATACTCAACCCCCAAAGGGATATGGAAATAATCGCCGCTGAATTAATCTTAAAAGATCTGGAAACAATCAATAATCACCTGCCTAAAATTGAAAAAGAATTAAAAGGAGCCGCTAAAGAATCCGCTAAAAAAATTAATCGCCGGCTTGAACTTTTTGAATCGTTGAAAAACAGTTTAAGCCGGGGCCAATTGGCTAATCAATGTTCAGAGGAAGAAAAAGAAATCAGCCAAAGCATCAGCTTGCTGACCGCCAAGCCCTTTATGTATATTTTTAACGGCGGCCCGCAAAAAACAAAAAATAAGGAAGGACTTAAAAATTCCCTGACCCTTAACATAAAAGAAGAATTGGAACTCAGCGCTCTTTCCGACGACGAGCGGCGGGAGTTTCAGACGGAAACGAGCCTGGATTTGATAATTAAAAAAGCTTATGAAATGTTGGGCTTAATTTCATTTTTTACGACCGGAAAAAAAGAAACGCGCGCCTGGACAGTTAAGCGAGGCGCGACCGCGAAAAAAGCCGGCGCTGCCATTCACAGCGATTTTGAAGAAAAATTCATCAAAGCTGATGTTATTTTCTGGAAAGATTTGATAAAAGCCAACGGCTGGAACCAAGCCCGCAACCAGGGACTTCTCCGCCTTGAAGGCAAGGATTATCCGGTCCAGGACGGCGATGTGATGGAATTTAAAATTTAAAAAATAAATCTTGCGGGATTTTTATATTTAAGATAAGATGGGGATAATGGAAAACGCGATCGCGGAAATTAAAACCGAAGAAGAAGAAATTCAGCCCATCGCTGAAGATGAATTTAAATTTCCTTTAGAGCCGAGATTTTACGATTTTTTTTACATTACGAAAGCCGGTTTGGAAGAAAACGCGGTTGCAAAAACAATGGAAACCGTCAGAAATTCTATTTTAGAACAAAAAGGAATCATTATCGGAGAAAAATCGCCTCAAAACAGCCGATTAGCTTATAAAATAAACAAGGTATCGGAAGGAGGACGGGGTTGGTTTAAATTTATGATAAAACCGGAAGAAATAGCGGGATTAAAAAAATGTCTGGAAAAAATAGAAGAAATTACGCGATTTTCTTTATCTAAAATACCCAAAGAATCAACTAAAATTCCTAAAAAAAGAATGTTGAGAAAACCGACGCCAACGGATGATAAAAGAATGGAGAAAAAAGAAGAAGTAAAGGAAGAGGAATTGAATAAAAAATTAGAAGAAATTTTAGGCTAATTGATATTTTATGAATCTAAACAAAGTATTTTTAATCGGCAATCTGACCAGAGATCCGGAAATGCGCGCTCTCCCCTCGGGAAAATCCGTGGCCAATTTCGGACTGGCCACCAATCGGATATGGAAAAACCAAAACAACGAGCGCCAGCAGGACACTCAATTTCACAACATCGTAATGTTCGGCAAACTGGCGGAAATCGCCAATCAATATCTGAAAAAAGGTTCGCTGGCAATGATTGAAGGAAGAATTAACAACCGAACTTGGGACGGAAAAGACGGCGTTAAGAGATACACCACGGAAATCATCGCTGACGCAATGCAAATGGGACCGAAAAGCGCGAAATTCCAGCCTGATTCCGCCAATAATCAAGCGGAAAAAGAAAAACAACCGCCATCGGAAGAAAAATTGGAGACCATAGAATATCCCGAAGAAAACATTAATCCGGAAGATATTCCTTTTTAAAAAATTTTACAGGACAATATGGAAAAACAATGCCACTTTTGCGTTAACGCGGCCACGGCTGATTATAAAGACGCGGAAACTTTAAAAAAGTTCATCAATCCGCAATCCAAAATCATGCCTCGCCGAAAAACCGGCGTTTGCGCGACTCATCAAAGAAAATTGGCGCGAGCCATCAAACACGCCCGGGAAATGGCGGTTATCCCTTATACGAGCAGATAATTAAGAATTAAGATTTTGCCGTCTCTTTTATTTTTTTAACGATTTCCGAAGTAATTTTGGAATTCTCCCGCAGATATTTTTTCGCGTTTTCGTAGCCATGGCCGATTTTTTCTCCGTCATAAGAATATGAAGCGCCGGATTTTTTAATTAAGCCATATTTCTCGCCGAGATTAATAACATCTCCTTCGTAAGAAATTCCTTCGTTATACATAATGTCAAATTCCGCCGTTTTGAACGGGGGCGCGACTTTATTTTTAACCACTTTGGCGCTGACCCGATTACCGATCACCTCGTCGCCTCTTTTAATCTGCGCCCGCCGCCGGACGTCAATTCTCACCGAAGAATAAAACTTGAGCGCTTTGCCGCCCGTCGTCGTTTCCGGATTACCGAACATTACGCCAATCTGCATTCTGATTTGATTTATAAAAATAACAATAGTCTTGGTTTTGGCGGTAATCGCCGTCAGCTTGCGCAAAGCCTGGGACATCAATCGCGCCTGAGTGCCGACATGAAACGCGCCCATTTCTCCTTCAATTTCCGCCCGCGGCGTCAGGGCCGCCACGGAATCAACCACAACCACGTCAATGCTCCCCGAACGCACCATTCCTTCCACAATATCCAAGGCCTGCTCGCCGTTATCCGGCTGGGAAACCAAAAGATCATTTATTTTGACGCCCAATTTCTTGGCGTATTCCGGATCCAAAGCGTGTTCCGCGTCAACAAAAGCGCAAAGCCCGCCCTTTTGCTGGGCTTGAGCCACCACATTCAAAGCTAAAGTGGTTTTTCCGGATGATTCCGGCCCGAAAATTTCCACGATTCTTCCCCGCGGCATCCCGCCTATTCCCAATGCCAAATCCAAACCCAAAGAACCGGTCGGAATGCTGTCCACGTCAACTTTAGGCGCGTCGCCAAGTTTCATAATCGCGCCTTCGCCGTATTTAGTCTGGATTTCCTTTAAAACAGCTTCCAGGCCGGCATTTTTAATTTTAACTTCTTTTTTAACGGTTTTTTTAAACATAATAATATGCTTGTTGTAAAATTTATTTTTGTTGACTTGTGGAAAGACTTTGAAAATTATACGTATATTTTTATCTTACCACAATCAGCCTCTGATCGCCAATAACTCTTCCATATTTGTTCTCCGCTTTCAATGCGATCAGATTGACGCCCGGCGCCATAATAAAATTTTCCTTGAAAAAACCTTTTTCATCGGTAAAAATCCGGCGGCCGTTCAAAAAAATATATGAAGCGTTTCTGACCTTTCCCGTCACCATCAATTCGGAATTCTCAAAAAACATCCCTTCCTTAGGATAAAAAATTTCCGCCGAAAAACCAAAAAGCAAATCTTGGACTTCGTAAAAAAAATAAGCGGTGAAAAACAGCAAAAGGACAAAAATAATTATATTCCTGATTTTTGAATTCATCCCATTAGTAATTTTATAATAAATAAAATATTACAAAAAATAAAGCAAAGGCAAATTCGTTAACAAAAATATAAACAATTATAAACTTAGCTGAATTACTAACGGGATAAATCTAAATATCGGATAACAACTTTTGATTATCGTTTTCGGCATCGGCTGAAATATTTTTTATCAGCACTTCCCTGGGCTTGGCGCCATCGGCCGGACCAACCACTCCTTTTGTTTCCAGAACATCCATCAAGCGGGCGGCGCGCGCGTAGCCGAGCCGCAGGCGGCGCTGAAGGTAAGAAGTAGAAGCCCGGCCAGCCTGAATTACCGTTTCCCGCGCCTGTTCATAAAGCTCGTCAAGCTCGTCTTCCTCGTTCTTATTTTCCATTTTTTCAAATTCGTCAAAAATAACTTGAGCAACGGCTTTGGTTTTATTATTTTCAAAACTTACTTCTCTTTCTCCGCTGAAATCTTCATATTCTTTTTTAAGATATTCCACCACTCTTTTTACTTCGTTCGCGGTCACAAAAGCGCCTTGAACGCGAACCGGCTTGGACGCGTCGCCGGAAAGATAAAGCATATCGCCGTTCCCTAAAAGTTTTTCCGCTCCCGCCGCATCCAAAATAGTGCGCGAGTCCATTTGAGAAGAAGCGCGAAGAGCGATCCGAGTGGAAATATTAGCTTTAATCAAGCCGGTGATTACCGAAACTTCCGGCCGCTGGGTGGAAATAATCAAATGAATCCCGACCGCTCTGGACATTTGGGCCAGCCGAACCACGGCTGATTCCAATTCTCGCGGATAAGTCGCCATAATATCGGCCAATTCATCAATAATAATCACGATAAAAGGCAGATAATCCGTTTCTTCTTCCCGGCTGCCGCTTATTTTTTCATGATAAGAAGCGATATCGCGCGTTTTATGCCGAGATAAAATATCATAGCGCCGTTCCATTTCTTTCGCGGTCCAGCGCAGCGCTAAAATCGCTTTTTTGGCGTCAACAATAACCGGTGACAAAAGATGAGGAATATCTTCATAAGCCGGCAGTTCCACTCTTTTAGGATCAATCAGTAAAAACTTCAATTCATCCGGATTATTTTGATAAAGGAGATTAATGATTAAGGAATGAAGGCAGACCGATTTTCCCGCGCCCGTTGAACCGGCGATCAAAAGATGGGGCATTTTAGCCAAATCGGCGTAAACGGGGCGGCCGGAAACATTTCGGCCCAACGCCAATAAAAGTGAAGTTGAAGAATTTTGCCATTCTTCCGTTGATAAAAGATTTTTAAGGCCGACGATTGAAATTGCTTTATTTGGAATTTCAATCCCCACCAGAGACTTTCCCGGAATCGGCGCTTCAATTCTTATCGGATGGGCCGCCAAAGCCAGAGCTAAATCATTTTGTAAAGCCAAAATTTTGGAAAGCTTCATTCCTTCCGCCGGACGCAGGCTGTATTGAGTAACCGAAGGCCCGATGCTAACTTCGCCCATCTCCACGTCAATACCAAAATTCTGAAGAGTCCGCTTGATGATATTGGAATTAACTTTAACGTCTCCGCCGGCCGGCTTGCCGCGATCTCCTTCTAAAAGTTCAAGCGGAATCGGCGAAAGTGAATCGTCATCGGATTTCCTGATCAAACGCCGGCTGAATTTAGGCAACCAGCTTCTTTTAGAATCTTCTTTTATTTTTTCTTTTTCAACCGCTTCCGGCTTAGAAATCCCGCTCGTTTCTTTTTTAAGCGGCGCGGTTTCTTCAAGATAATCTCGGCTGATTTTTAATTCTTCTTCTTTTTTTTCTTTAACGCGCCGCCAAATCCAGCGGAAAGGCAAAGGGACATTCAACATCACTAAAAAAGAAACGATAATCAAAGAGGAAAAAATTATTAACGCCGCCCAAAAATCAAAAAGTTTCTGGAGAGGATAAGCGGTTAAAAATCCGGCATAACCGCCTGTTTTTTCGCCAAAAATCACCTCGGCTAAGCCCAAAGAGCTTAACAAAAATAAAAAAGCGCCGATAATCGTGGCGGCCAAAATTTTGTCTTTAAAAGCGAAAAGAAAAGAAAAACCCATCAAAACGAAAACAACCGGAATGAGAAAAAACGCCTCGCCGAAAAGAGTGTTAAAAAAAATCTGAAGCGTCTGGCCGACCAAGCCCGCTTTACCAAAGGCGGCTAAAGTAAAAACAAGGGCCGCGGCGAAAGAAATAATCGCCCAAATGGAACGTTTGGTTTCCGGCTCCAAAACGTGATGCCATTTCTGTTTTTGATCTTTGAAATTTTTTTTTTTGGCCATTATTAAAATTTTAACATTATTTTAAAAAACATCGCAAATTATTCAACCGTAACGCTTTTGGCGAGATTTCGCGGCTTATCCACGTCATATCCTTTTAAAGCCGCAAGATAATAAGCGAACAGCTGAAGAGGGATTACGGAAAGAATCGGCGAAAGCGGCTCGCGGACTTTAGGAATAAAGATCGCCTGATCCGCGCTCGCCGCCGCGCGCCTATCTTTTTCCTCGCAAATTAAAATAACTTTTCCTTTGCGCGCCTTGATTTCTTCCACATTGGATAAAACTTTCTCATAAACGCTGTCTTTAAGAGCAATGGCGATTGTCGGAAAAAAAGGATCAATCACCGCGATCGGGCCGTGCTTCATTTCGCCGGCCGGATAACCCTCGGCGTGAATATAAGAAATTTCTTTAAGTTTTAACGCTCCTTCCAAAGCCACGGGCCAGTTATATTTTCTCCCCAAATACAAAAAATTCAAAGAATCCTTGAATTCCGCGGCGATCTTTTTAATGGCGCCGGCTTGGCGTAAAATCCGTTCGGTTTTTCCGGGAAGCGAAAGCAGATCAGCCAGAATTTCCTTCGCTTCTTCCTTTCCCAGACGCCTCAAACGGCCGAAATAAACCGCCATCAAAGTTAAAACTGTTAATTGCGACAAAAATGCCTTAGTGGAAGCAACCGCGATTTCCGGTCCCGCGTGATTATAAATGCCGGCTCTGACTTCCCGCGCAATAGAAGAACCCACCACATTAACGATTCCTAAAGTTAAAATACCTTTCCGCTTGGCTTCTTTTACCGCTTCCAGAGTATCGGCGGTCTCGCCGGATTGAGAAATCGCCAAAACCGCCG
>Ga0209541_10000356_pt1 | contig 89928 bp, 97 predicted proteins | sample RifCSPlowO2_01_FD_184027 | JGI IMG/M metagenome (GOLD analysis project Ga0209541, IMG submission 184027) | Groundwater microbial communities from Rifle, Colorado - Rifle CSP2_plank lowO2_0.1 (SPAdes) (version 2) | ecosystem: Environmental > Aquatic > Deep subsurface > Groundwater | place... | reverse complement strand
AAATCTGATCTGGAATTAGATGTAAACCAGTCAGAGTTTAATATAGAGTAATCAATTGAATTAACGATGTGATCTAGATTGATGTCGCCTACTATTGGTTGAGGAGTTGGTGGAGGTGGTGGAGGTGGTGGTGGAGTTGGGCTTGGTGAACCACTTAAGCTTATCGCCATTTTTCCAGTAAAATCACTCGGATATAACTTAGTCATTAACCAATCATAAGCCTCCTGCGCTCCAGGCATCCCAGCCTTAATAGCTATGATTAAAGATATACGAGCATCGGGTCCATAGTAACCACTAAATAGATCTGCTGGACCGAAGTTTGGATTGTTTGCAATGTTAAAGGTATATAATTCACCCATCGTCGGGATCCAGGTTATAGTGTTTTCATCAGACATGGTACCAGTAGAAGGGTAATAAGGGGCTGCATGAGCTCGTGGATATCCGACAGCTTCACTGTTAAACAATTTGAGTTGATAGGCGGCAATACGGTTACGAGTGGCCGTACCAGCACTAAATCCTGCAGAAAGAGCATGATCAAGAACCCAAGCTACATAATTATTCTGCCATTGAGGTTGGTGCACCTGGCCATCGGTAAAATATGTATAGTACTCAAAGTTTGATCCATACGGGTTCACATAGAAACCTTTTCTCGTTCTTTGTCCGTTAGAAAATTGATCCAGAGCTACTAAGTTGTTATTGGCAATATTTGTAAAATAAGTCTTATACGCATCCGCATCAGGACTAATCAAAGCAGCATCCACAATGTTTCTTACCGACCACGCAATTCCTCTAGCCTCTTCGCCATCGAGAACTACTCCCCCAGCTCTACAGAATGAATAGTTAGGACCACATGCAGGCCAAACGCTCAATACAGCCATGTTGCCGTAAAATTGAGTTTCGTCCATGTAGTATCGGTCCCCACTGATCAAATATGGAATGTAAGTATAAGATGATGCATGTTGGTTATTGTATCCTGACAGATTGTTATTTAAGTTCAAATTTCCCAGGGGACAATCAGGTCCACCGCCACACCGCGAATCCAAAAAATAGTTCGGGTGTTGTTCACTAGAAATTAAAAAACCATTGCTTTGCCGGATATGAACTGACCAAGAACCTGCTTGGTTACCACTAAGCAGAGTGTACTGCCTTAGGTTCTGGGTTCGAAAGCCAATATATTGAGCAATCCACTCGGGATACAAAGCCAATTCTGACCGTCCACCAGGAGACCACATATCTTGCACAGTAGCTCCACCTTTTCCCAAAATGCCAAAATCTTGGTATGTTCTTCCGTCCTTTGTACCTACATACGTCCCATTAAATGAATAATTGGTATTGGTCATCAAACTCGCGTCGTAATTTGGAATTAATCCAGATGTAATAAAAGGTGAAAAATCATGATATGTTTCTGCTTCGACTAAACCGTTGGTAGTATATACTTTTCTCCACCGGGTCAAATAAAAATGATTTATTCCTGATTGTGAGAATATTTGAGAGCCGCCAATATTAATATTTACATCATAAGTTACATCATCACCTCCAGTGACATCTAACGTATTTTCGACATCTATATCAACTCTGGCTTTGCCATCACTATACACTCGAGTATCAAAGTAAACTCGCAGGAGTGGATGAGGTGTTGCTCCTGCCATGGGAGTTACTACATTTCTCCATTCTTTTACTAATGGTCCATTCAACCATAAATCACTGGAAACAGTATTTGGAAGATTTGCTATATAGTTTATTCCAGAGATATTAAAGGTCACAGAGGCAGACGGATTGCTTGGAGTAAGTAATCCAGATGAAGTAGAAGCCGTATTGATCGCATAGCTCCCTGCACTAGTAATATTAGCGGTGACAATCGCAAACTTTATCGATCCGTCAGCCCATCGATTCTTTACATCAGTTTGAGTTGGGAATGATCCAACTTGTAATCCTTGGAAAGCAACACCTTGAGGAACCACCTGTCCAAATGTCGCCCAACCAGTCGTAAAAGTGTTGGTACCGATTGTCGCCGCAGATACTTTAGGAACACTAACAAAAAGGCTAGCTAATATAGCAAGTAGCAGTATTATTGTTAAGTGATTATTTTTAATTTGTTTCATATTTTATCTTTAACGAGGATCGGATTTAAAGCAGCGGTCAGAACGTTATTCGTCGTTGTTACCATGTCCTAAGCCAATTCGCGTTTAATAATGAATAATCAATGGCATTAACTATCTGATCCCGATTTAAATCTGATCTGGAATTAGATGTAAACCAGTCAGAGTTTAATATAGAGTAATCAATTGAATTAACGATGTGATCTAGATTGATGTCGCCTACTATTGGTTGAGGAGTTGGTGGAGGTGGTGGTGGAGGCGGAGTAGGAGTAAGACTATTTATTTGAAGCACCTCAATTAGTGGATACTCTCCATCGCCAAAGTACATCGACAAATATATCCGTTGAGTAGATGAATCATAAGCTGCACCAACAGGATACAAACCACTTAATCCATTTAGATTCCATGTGGCATAAGGAAGCACGTCCCATGGTTGCTTCTCACCTCGAACTACTTTAGCTAGCTCATTCGCATCATAAGCCCAAACGTAATTGTAATAGGGATAGTTATGAGGGCCTTTAGCACTGGACGTTGGATCATAACACCAAACATTACCATCTCCGCTAGGCTGCATATGAAGAGCAGGATCATTAGTTCCTGGACCATAACAATACTCTCCTGTTCCATGTCGACCAAAAAATAGAACCGAGTCACTGCCTTCGGGCATAACCATGTATTTAGCTGCGTCGGAACTACTATAATATTGAGTCGTCGGATCTCCGTCCCCAAGTGTTGGATTGGTCAGTGGATAGTAGACCAATGCCTTAGCTCCAGTCTCACTTATATTATTGGGGTCAAACGAATGTGCAGAAGGCCCAAGACTGGTGCGTCCCGAAATTGCCACGCAGCATAAGCCCGTCATTACAGGACCTCCAAAAGATCCTTGCCAATTAGCTGGAATACTAGCCATGGATCCACCGTAGAAACCGCCACCTAATGGACCGACTCGAAATGGTCCTTGCACCTGACCCGTTACTGACATATCAATTGGTCGAATAAAGTGAGATAAAATTGTCGTTCCATTACCATCATAGTAAACGAATGCAGAGACTATTAGCTTATCTCCCCAAGGAAAAGTGCCGCCTATTTGAACGTTTGCCCCTGGTTCATTGATTAATCCCATCTTCCCTTCCAAAGAATCAACCAATGGTTGAAGTATAATGGAACGACCACCAAGTTCAGGAATACTGATTTCAGCGAGTAATTGTTTCCAGGCATGGCCAACCATGAACAAGGAGTTGCGAGCAGGATTATAACTAATCGCAGTACCACCATAATCAAAAGCATCGGTAGGCCAAGGAATATAAGGAGCTTTAAAAGAACCTATATGATCTAGATTGTTTGCTTGCAATAAAGCAGCCGAAGCAAAACTCGGCATTATTAAAATAACTACTAGTGATACCGCAGCTATTTTTGTTACGTGTTTCATGTTACGTGTTACGTGACTTTTTACCATGTCCTAAACCAATTAGCATTTAGGATAGAATAATCTATGGCATTGACTAAGCCATCGGAATTAAGATCTGATCTAGCTGCAGATGTAAACCAGTCAGAGTTGAGGATGGAGTAATCAACGGAATTGACTATGCGGTCAAGGTTGATATCGCCTAGAATGGGGGTGCCACTTGTCACTGTCACTGTTGTTGATACTGATGGAGCTGGGCTACTATCAATAAGGACAGCAGTCATGGTATAAGTGGTGGTGGTGGTAGGACTAACACTCATGGTGCCAGTACAAGTTCCGTTGGAGCAACTTGCAGCAGGTGCAGTGCCATTGATTTTTACTACGTGTCTAGTGCTTGAGTTCCAGGAATAATTTAAAGTTGAAGAACCACCACTACTAATGGATGTGGGATTGGCGCTAATTTGCATATCAGTACCAGTTGGTGGGGGTGGTGGAGGGGTTGGTCCTGGTGGGGCAGGTGGTGGGGGTGGAGTGGTTGCTCCGGCGTTGACTTGGTAGACATAGAGTCTGTTATAGTAAATCGATGCCGGAGAGATGCCAAATCCCATAATATATAACCTGTTGGTCACAGGGTCGAAAGTCGCTCCATCTAATTTGCCATAAGCTGAAGCACTGGCGTACCCAAGAGTTCTGGGCACATTGAGCTCCATCATACTAGAAGGCTGGATCTTCCAAGGCGGAAGACTTCCTAATGCAGCTTGGCCTAACTGATCTGGATCAAAGATGTGTAACTCCTGTGTTGACTGTTCACTACAGAGAGTTGAAGAACAGTACCAAGCCTTACCTTTGGCTAAGTTGGCAATAGAGATAAAACCTTTTTTTGTAGGAGTATCTATCCAATTACCTGTATTCTTGTAGTTATCGCCCCAGACAAATCTCGCCTTGCCATCAGGCGCTGGCGATAACCATTGAGCCCCAGATGCTGGAGGATTTATAGGTGCTAGAGCATTACAGGATTGATCAGAACAAATACCATTTGGTCTTAGATCTCCACCGTCAAAATAATTGATTGGGACAGTGAGACGGACACCCCTATCGTAACTGGTAGGGACACTACCACTTGCATACCAGTCATTGGAGTTAGCTGGCCCATGATCTGCAAGCGTTTTTATTTGTGCAGATGGAACTTGTGAATCATTAGCTAAGTTTGAGATATCTGGGAACGAATACATGGCAGAACCAAATGAAGCACCCCCACCTTGAGCCGCCAAGCTTGTGTAACCTCCCCAGCCTGTCACATAAGGACCCACTCCGTATTGTGTTTGAAACCAGGCAGGAACTGGTTGCACTCCTCCAAAAGCGCGCTTAGCTGGAATACCTTCAAGAGTTACTCTTTTATAATTACTAATTGTTCCATTGCTATTTAATGTTCTAGTGCAAATTTGAGCGGGATCATAAATAGTTGTATAGTCTGGTCCAGTAGTATTCCAAAGTTTCTGCCCTGCTTCATCCCACCAATAACCGGTATGATACCAAATGCAACCTCCGATATCTGGCCAGACATTGGTGGTTAATGTTATCAGATCACCATAGTTTTTCCCTGCAATAGAAAATTCTCTTAGAGTAGTAGGATAATCCATAGTCAGGAATCTTAAATCACCATTAATGTACCTATGGGTTAGACCATGACCCCATACTGCAATGGCATTGACATCATAATACCCTAGGTAAGTAAAATCAGCTGGGGTCAGTAATGTCGCTGCTTGGGCTTGGGCAACATTTGTTTCAGTTTTGTTATAAAATCCTGAAACAATAAAAACTGTAAAGACAAAAACCGCAACCATAATTGTTATTGTGTTTCGTGTCATATAATTTTTTTAATTTGTTTCATTTTTTTATCTTTTAGCGAGGGTCGGATTTTAGGACGCTTTGCGTGTTTCTTTGAGAAACCGCAACGCGAGGAAAAATCCACTCTGAAGTACATAACAATTGCTGATTTTTACGGTCACTAAAATTCGATCCGAGCGACATTACCATGTCCTAAACCAGTTAGCGTTGAGGATAGAATAATCAATGGCATTTACTATGCCATCATTATTTAGGTCTGATCGGGAATTAGATGTAAACCAATCAGAGTTGAGGATAGAGTAATCTATGGAGTTAACGATGCGATCAAGGTTGATATCTCCTGGAACCGGCGTTCCGGTAGGTGGTGGGGGTGGTGGAGTTGGCGTAGGCGCTGGAGGTGGAGGTGGGGGTGGTGTTGGATTCGCACCATTTGGAGCAGAAAAAACCAGAATTGCTACATCTACTTTGTAGTAAGAATAGTGAGCATTGGTTAGAGCGAGATAAATCCGGCCTTGAGCGTCGATTTCTTGGCCACCGATTTGTTGATTTCCAGCAGGATTATCAGGCTGAACAGAAAAACGAGTATAATCTAGAAATTGATAGGTACTGGGATCATAACGATAAGTATAAATATCATTTCCTGTCCATGAAAATCCTAGACATTGGCATGCATAGTCTAATTCATTTAGACCCAAAGTTGGCCAATAGACAATGCCTTCTGGTAATGATAATCCACCTCCATTAATAGTGTCTACTCCCCATCGTCCTTCCATCACTCCATTGATAAGGCGCGGTTGCCAGGCGACCCAAGAATCAACTCCGGTTCGAATTTGATAATTAGGATCAATAGGATTCATACCACCAACCGGCCAATAGTTGGCTGGTCTGGGAGCCCTCCTATCCCAGTACTCAAGGTTTGGGCCTGGGTCTGCTAAAAATCCATAGCTAATCCGAGCTGTTCCATCAAGTGTGGCTAAAGATGGTCCATGCGTTGAACCCTGTCCTGAAGTGTACCCTGCCCCACCAAGAAGAGGATCAAGTCCTGGACCTCGTTTAACAAATCCAGTAAATCCTTGCTGACTCAAAGTCGGAAAGGCCATAGTCTCACCATCCTCTGCATATAGGGTCAAAGGTTTCCCAGCACATTCATTTTGAGCATAAAAATCTCTTGGGGAAACCCAAAGTTTGTCTCGCCAGAAAATAAGACCATGAGCATAGGTTTCAAAACTAGCGTTAGCACAATTTGGCCACCACTGAGGAATTGTCCGCACTGGGCTTACATACGGCCAATTACCAAAATTTGTCCCAGGATCTCCTGTGCCCATTGCTGGTAAGTCGTATTCCAAAATCTCCTTTTCGTAAGGATGACTCACCATCCAAAGTTTATTACGGCTAAAATCCATGGCAATCGCGCCTCTAGTAAAGTCCTCCGACAATCGCCAGCCGCCAAGTAATGTGCGTCCATTTAAAATGGTTGGAGTTTGTGCTTGAGCTGTTGGAGTTTCAATATCAGTTCGATTTAACACGAAAAATAGCAGGAATAAAATACTAATTCCGGCCAATTTTAAATATTTTTGCCCCTTTTGTCTTTTTCTCATTTATTTTTATTTTTGTGTCTTGTCAGGTACTGAAGTTTGATTATTTTTTCGCCGATAGGCGATCAAACTTCTAGTACCTGGTTCAAGATTCTCTCAATCTGCAATATCATTATATCACAAATCGGAACTTTTGTAAAGAAAAAGCCGCTCCTACTTGGAGCAGCTTTAAATGTATTCTTATTCCTGTACTCTCACCTCTTGACCAGTTCTGGAGTAGTAAACTTTTGCCTTTCTGGCTGGGGTTGCTTTGACGACTTCAATCTTGTCGATCGATGGTGAGTGGATTGGAAAAATTCTTTCCACACCAACTCCGGACGAGATTTTTCGGACAGTGACCGTGCCATTGATTCCCTTACCACCTTTGGTACCGATGACTTGGCCTTCAAAAATCTGAATACGTTCCTTTTCTTTGCCTTCAGAAGAAACATCTTTGATCTTTTGGTGGACGCGAACAACATACCCAGATTTTAATACAGGGACTTGTTTGAGCTGTTCAGTTCGGAATGATGTGATTTGCATAGTTTTTAATGCGTTATTCGGGTTACGTCGGCGCGGCGCGTATCGGTCAACGTTCAACGATACGCGTGGCGCTGCCTTATAACGGCAACCGCACTTCTAAATTGATTAATACTTGTTTTAATTCCTCTGGCAGTTCGGACTCCAGTTCGATCCATGTTCCATCCATCAGCTGAAATTTTAATCGATTAGCATGGAGGAATTGCCTGCCCGCAACGCCAGCAATTTTATTGCCTTCTGTCTGGCTTGCGTGGCGGGCGGGCCTATCTAATTGGTCATCTTTCTTGCCATAAACCTTATCACCTACTATTGGATGGCCGATATGAGCCAGATGCGCTCGAATTTGATGAGTGCGACCTGTATGCAATTTTACCCTAAGCAGAGAGAATTGTAAAGACCCATTTTCCCCATTACTCCCATTAGACCCCTTTACCCAATACTCCGTAATCGCTTCTTTACCAGAGCCAACTTTCATCTTTTGCTTCAATGGTTGCCTTTCCAAAGGAGCATTGATAATATCATGCATCTTCGCGGGTACGCCATTTACCAAAGCTAAATATTCTTTTTCAACTTTATGATCTAAAAATAATTGCTTCAGATATTCATAACCAGCCGGAGTTTTCGCAATCAGAATCAATCCCGATGTATCTTCATCCAGGCGATGAACAATACCGGGACGATGAGGTTCCCCTACTGATTCAATTCCTGGAAATCGATGAAGTAATGCGTTGGCTAGCGTATTTTCCATATTGCCAGCGCCTGGATGCACCACTAACCCCGCGGGTTTATCAATCACAGCTAAGTCATCGTTCTCGTACACAACTTTCAAGTCGAAATCAAAGGCTTTCAATTCTTCTTTTACAAATTCCGGCAATTCAACTTTGTTTCCAGGAACAACATCATAATCAGTATCCAAAATTATAATCCCATCAACCATCACTTGACCTTCTTTTATAGTTTTTTGCACGCGTGAACGAGAGACTTCGACTTTCGAAGCTATAAATTTATCCAACCTGTTCGTTTCTTCGGAAATAAACTTGAGCATAAATATTTTGAACACACTTAACATAATTATTGCGACCGCAATAATTATGTTATCTTAGACCACGAAGCAAATCTGGCCGGCGCTTTTTCGTGCGTTTCAACGCTTCTTTTTGTCGCCATTCGTTGATTTTCGCATGATTGCCAGTGAGTAAAACTTTCGGCACTCGTTTCCCTTTATAATTTTCTGGTCTGGTGTATTGCGGATATTCGAGTATCCGCCGGCCGGCAGACTCTGAAAAACTCTCCGATACTAAGGATTCGGCTTTACCAACTACACCAGGAACTAGTCTCGCGACAGTATCTAACACAGCGAGCGCTGGAATCTCACCACCAGTCAAAACATAATCTCCTATAGATATTTCATAATCGACTAAATCACGGATACGTTCATCGAATCCTTCATAACGACCGCAAACCAAAATTAAAGTATCTACTTTCGATAATTGTTTCGCTAATTTTTGATTAAAAACCTTGCCTTGTGGAGTCAGTAGTATTACTTTTGACTTTTTACCTTTTTGTTTGGCTTTGATCGCGCGAAGAGCGCGATCAATGATATCGACTCGCAAAACCATACCTGCTCCCCCACCGTATGGTCTCAAGTCGACAACTTTATGAGCGCCTACGCCGAAGTCACGCAGATTTTTTAATTCTATTTTAATAAATTTCTTGGCCAAGGCACGTTTAAGCAAGCTTACGTTGAGGTAAGATTCAAATGCTTCAGGAAATAATGTGAGAATGATGAATTTCATGGGTCGCGATTCGAATATACGAATTTTACTAATGATACTAATAAATAGCGCTGGGGATTCGTATAATTAGCATTCATTAGTATATTAGCATCGAGACATAAAAGCAAAACCCCCGGATTTCGCCGGGGGCTTTTATGTTAGAGTTTAAACTCGTCTATATCGGAGGTAAGATCTGGAGCTGATTCTGATCTCGCTGGTCGTCTGCTGCCTTCCGGTTCGTGAATCTTGAGATTGACTCGAGACTTGCGCTTGGCGCCGACTACTCGGAGTAACGTTCGGATAGATTTAGCAGTCTGTCCCTGTCGACCGATAACCTGACCCATATCTTCTGGGTTGAGGTGAAGAGTGATCAGCACTCCCATCTCGTCCACAGTTCGTTCGGTCTTCACATCAGTAGGATGATCGACTAGAGCTTTGACCAGATATTCTACAAATTCTTGGTCTTGTTCCATTGCAGTGATATTTAATTATCAAAACTGATGTTGGCTTGTCCTGCGAAGCTTTAGCGTAGCAGGGATTCGACTACTTTCGCCACCAATCAGAGTAAAACTATTATAGCAAAGTTATTCTTTGGCTTCAATTCCGACGCCAGGCTCCGCCTGGGTCGGAAGAGTTGCAGGAGCTGCATTTTCTGGAGCTTTTTCCGTAACCTTTGGCCTCCAGGCTTTAACTTTCTTCGCATCCAGGAACTTTTTCTCGACTAACAAATTGTGAACTGTTGGCGAGAGAGCTACGTGTTGCTTAATCCAATATTGCAATCGTTCTTGGTCTTTGATCCCCATTTCTTTATTGCGAGGATTATAGTGTCCCAAGACTTCGATAGCTTTCTTGCCAGCAGCGCGGTAAGACTCGGCCAAAACAATTCGAAAAGTCGGTCGATTCTTGGTCCCGGTTCGTTGTAGTCTTAAAGTTAACATCAGGTAGTAGAAATTAGATAATAATAAATTATTGCTCATCAGGCAGCTTTAGATATAAATCTAATTTCACTACCTGACAAGTAGCTCGCATGAGTATAACAGAATCATCAAGCCTTGGCAAGACCCCGCAGTTGTTCCTCCCCTTAATATAAGGGGAGGTTAGGAGGGGTTAACTCTATTCTTAATATGCCGTCGGATCCAGTAAATGATAAATCCGATAGCTAGTGCAACAATAAAAATATCGATTTTCCGAAAATAGGTTTCTAAATTTTTCCAATTCTCACCTAATGTTAGTCCCAACCAAGCTAAAAAGTATGACCAAATAAATGCCCCGCTAAAAACACTGGCCGCAAATGGAATTACTGGCACTCTGGCAATCCCGGCTGGGATAGAAATAAAGGCGCGAACGACTGGGAGCATGCTGCCAAAAAAAGCTGCGGAATGGCGAAACCGATGGAAAAATTTTTCAGCCAGATCCAAATCATCTTGCGAGACGAAAATAATATGCTCGTATTTGGAAATCAACTTTCGGCCACCATAATGTGCTAAATAGTAAATAACCAATGAACCTAAAGTCGAACCAATAGCGCCAGCTAAAGCCAAGCTTAATAGACTAAATCTTCCATCTTCAACAAGAGAGCCAGCAAACGGCATGACTAGCTCTGAAGGCAATGGAATTGCCGCTGTTCCCATGCCCATCAAAAGAACAACCCCGACATAGCCGAGTTGATCAATAGTCGAGGTAATGAAATGCGAAATCGTAACTAAAAGATCTGTAATCATTGAGCTATGGCTTCTGCTTTCTCAAGCTTTACCGAGAGGATCTTAGATACTCCTTCATCATTCATGGTGACTCCATAAAGGGTATGGGCTTGGCGCATGGTTTCTCGGTTATGAGTGATAGTGATAAATTGCGTTTGGTGAGCCAGGGTTCCTAAAATTTTCGCAAACCGGATGGAATTGGCTTCATCCAAGGCTGCATCGACTTCGTCTAACACGACAAATGGGGAGGGATAACAAGCCAGCATGCTGCATAGTAGAGCGATGGCTGTTAAAGCTCTCTCGCCTCCAGACAATGCTGCGATTGTAGCCAATTTTTTTCCTGGTGGTGTCGCTTTGATCTCAATCCCGACTATCTGCATGGTCCCTTTCTTTTTCTTCAACCCATCCACCACAGGCTCTTCGTCTTCTTCGGGGAGCACTTCTTCTTCCTCGCCATTGGCTTGGGCTCGGAGTAGCGTCATCTGGGCTCGGCCACCGTTAAATAATATTCTGAAATATTCTTCAAACTTTTTGGAGATTTTACCAAATGCTTCATCAAATTGTTTTTTGATAATTTGATCGAGTTCTTCGATGACACTTCTAAGATCTGTAACACCGCCTTCCAAATCTTTTGATTGATTGGTCAAATAATCAAACCGCTCTTGGGTTTCTCGATACTCCATCATTGTCGCTTCGTCGACACCCCCAGCTAATTCCAACTGATGCTTGAGTTTACTAATCTGATTCGGCAATTCAGCAGCAACTTGTGCTTTCTTATAATTTTTCAAAGTCTCTGGGAAATGACCAAATGCTTCTTTGATTTCCTTTTCCAAACTTTCCAATCTGGTATCGAGTTTGGCTTTTTCCACCAAAACTAAATTCTGCTCATCTTTGAGTTTGGTCAATTCAAATGTTTTCGATCGAAATTTTTTCTCTTCTTCGGTTAAAAACGATTTCTTCTGCTTTTCTTCGGCCAATAATTTGTTGCGGGTGATGTTGTATTCGGCAATTTCCTTCACCGTGCTTTCCAGTTCAGTGTCCAAAGTCTTTTTCTGACCCAATAAATCATCGTTTTTGGATGTACTATAACTCAAAACCAAATTCTTTAATTTAGTTTTGATTTCATCGATATTTTCAGGTCGCAGCAGATTGATGATGTCTTCAAATTTTTGTCGAAATTCATTAAAATTCCGGGTAATTGGCACTTCGGCTTTGAGTTTGCCTTTTATCTCTGCTAATTTTTCCAACAGAGAAAGCTTTTTATCTTCCAAAACCTTAAATTTCTTTTCCAGTTCTTCTAAAAAGCTGTTCGATTGACCGGTTTGCTGTTCTTCTTTTTCCAAAGTTTTTTGGAATGATGAGATTTCCGTTTCTAACTTTACCAAAATCACGCGTTTCAATTCCAATCTTTCCGACACTGCTTTGATTTCGGTTTCAAGCAAATATGATTGATTGCCAAAGTATTCCATTTGTAAACTAGCCAGTTGCGCCGCTATCACTTCCCGCTCTTCCATGCGTTTCGCCTGGCGCTTCAGTGATCGCAGTCTCGGTTCTATTTCGTTTAGTAATTCCGAAACTCTGGATAAATTCTCTGATGTCTGCTCTAATTTTCGAATTGTTTTTTCACGCTTCAAATAATAAGGCTTTACCCCTGACGCTTCTTCAACTAAATTTTTAATTTCAGCAGGACCGGCCATAATCATTTGATCGATCAAACCCTGACCGATCACGGCATAATTAGTCGCGCCAAAACCGCAGCTAAGCAGCATATCGACAACATCCAGCAACCGCGCTCGATTATTGTTAAGCAAATATTCGGATTCACCATTGCGATAAAGTCTTCTAGTTACCACAACCTCTGAATAATCACTTGGGATTTTATGATCTTTATTATCAAAAGTAAGTGAGACTTCCGCAAAGGATAGCTTCGACTTCCTATCAGAGCCGGCAAAAATTACATCTTCTGATTTTTTACCACGAAGTAGCTTGAGAGATTGTTCTCCCATGACCCAGCGCAAACTATCCGCGACATTGGATTTACCGCTACCATTGGGACCGACGACAGCAGTAATCCCTGGTTCGAAATCCAGAACGGTTTTCTGGGCGAATGATTTGAATCCTTGTATTTCTAGTCTTTTGAGGTACATTCTATAATTATAGATCGCTTACTTTCAAGCCATTCTCGGCGGCGGCGATTTCGGCTTCTTGTTTGGACGATCCTGTTCCTTTGGCTATTTGTTTTTCATTGACGAAGACCCCGACTTCAAAATTTTTGTTGTGATCTGGTCCCCATTCCGCCAAAACTTTATAGTGCGGCGTAACGCCCAATTTTTCCTGGGTCAATTCCTGAAATTTACTTTTTGGATCGAGAATATTTCCAGCCGTCACGATATTCTCCAGATGTCTAATCACGAATTCATTGACAAAAGTCTCTGCTGCGGTAAAACCAGAATCGAGAAAAATAGCACCAATCAGGGCTTCAATGGCATTGGCCATAATCACTTGTCTGGCTCTGCCGATATCTTTGGATTCACCTTTGGAGAGCAAAATATATTTATCCAATTCCAGTTCCGCAGAAATTTCAGAAAGCATTTTGTAATTAACCAGGGCGGAACGAAGATTGGTTAACTCCCCTTCTGGATTTGGAAAGTTCCGATAAAGATATTCCGTGGTGATCAATTCTAAAACCGCATCACCCAAAAATTCCAATCGCTCATTGTGGGGAAGCGGCCAGCGACGGTTCTCGTTCAAATAAGATCGATGAGTCATTGCAGACTGCAGCAAATTCCGATCTTTGAATTGAAGTTTTATTTTTTGTTCAAGCTGACTTAAATCCATTATCTATCTACGAACGTACGAATTTTTTACGAAAATACGAAATGGTTTTTTTCGTACTTACGTAACTTTTCGTAGTTTCGTAGCCGTTAATTATTCTGGTGCGCGATGAAGGGATCGAACCTTCGACCTATTCTACGTCAAAGAATCGCTCTACCACTGAGCTAATCGCGCTTACGAGGGTCACCCTCGTTACCCTGCGATTTCGGGGGCGACTTCAGGAACTTCTTCCTCAAATTTTTGAGGTCGCACTAGTTCCAAAAAAGTCAAAACCCAAACTGCTTGCTGGAATACGGCTAGAATCGCATGGGCCAATAATAATAGCAAACCTGTCCCAATAATTCCAGCTAAACCTATCATATGATACGGCAAATCTTGGAAAAAAACAATCGAGAGTGAGGCCAGAAGAATCAATAATTGTGGTAAAAACATTAAAAAGCCAACTACCAGCAACGTCTGCCAGTGCTTGCTTAGCAACTCTGAAGTTCTCTTCAAAGCCTCATTATATTTTAAACCAAAAATTACTATAAACATCGGCACGATTACGTTATACAAAACCGCAGCGAGTGCAAATGGAATAAAAATCAACAACCCCACGACCGTAAAACTAACAGCAGCATAAGTATTCCCAGCATCGAACATAGACCTTATAGGTAGGTACATAACCATGCCCAGTAGTCCGATCGCAACTTGGATCATAAAATAAACCCCCATGAGTTGTAAAAAATATTGCTGTGATGGTTTGAATGCTTTCGCAATCGTTATTTCTTTTTGATCAATAATCGATTTAATCGCGATCATGAGTGCCGCTTTGCAGCGGAAATAAATGACTAAAAAAATTATCAAAACTGCAATAAAAATCCAAGGGGAAATATTATTGATTGTTGGTTCATCTTCTGGAACGATAAATGTCGTCGCTAAACTTAAAAACAGGCCCGCCCGCAACGCCTGAGCAAGTTTAAGACTTATAATCAGGCTTGCGATGGCGGGCGGGCCAAAGATCCACAAGAATTTATTATTTCGTGTAATCTCAATAGCCTGTCTAAAAATTTTAGCGTACGGAATCATTATTTAAGCTGTGGCCGTGGCGGTAATATCTGACGGTAATGAAATTTCTTCTTTTTTCCCAATCTTATGTTTGGGAATTATATCCGCAACCAAAGTTTCGAACTCATCCCGTTCCAGAGTTTCTTGTTTCATCAAAGTGTGAGCGATAGCAGTGAGATGTTTGCGATACTTTTTGAGGATGTCAGTAGCGGTGCGGTGGGCTCTTTCGATAATTCCAGATACTTCTTCGTCAATTTTCGCAGCAACTTTTTCCGAATAATTTTTTGATTCGGAAATTTCCCGTCCCAGAAAAACCATTTCGTGAGTATCGCCAAAGGTCATGGGGCCTAAAGTTTCTGACATACCATAACTAGTAATCAGTTTCCGGGCCAGAGCTGTCGCGACTTTCAAATCATTGGAAGCGCCAGTGGTTAATTCGTTGAAAATCATCTGCTCTGTGGCATACCCACCCAATGACACCGCGATATCAGCTAAGAATTCTGATTTGGAGTGTAAGTTCTTATCCTCGGTCGGTAACTTCATCGTAAAACCTCCGGCGCGCCCCCGAGAAACAATCGAGACTTTGTGAACTGGATCAGCGTGATCGAGCACTGTCGCAACTAAAGCGTGCCCCGCTTCGTGCCAGGCCACAATTTCTTTTTCTTTCTTGGTTAAGAGATGGCTCTTGCGTTCAGGACCGAGCATGACCTTTTCTATGGCCTGAGTTAATTCTGACTGTGTAACTTCTTTGAGATTACGGCGTGCAGCCAAAATTGCAGCTTCGTTTATCAAATTCGCCAAATCTGCCCCTGAAAATCCAGGGGTTCGTTCAGCAATTTTCCGAATATTTACATCTTTCGCCCATGGCTTATTTTTTCCATGGATTTTGAGAATCGCTTCGCGGTCATTAATATCTGGTTGATCGAGAATTACTTGACGATCAAACCTACCCGGACGGAGTAAGGCTGGATCTAATACATCTGGGCGGTTGGTGGCGGCAATGACAATGACATTAGTTTCATTTTCAAATCCATCCATTTCTACCAAAATTTGGTTTAATGTTTGTTCTCGTTCATCGTGGGAGCCACCTAACCCCGCTCCACGCTGTCGTCCGACTGCATCAATTTCATCTATAAAAATAATGCAAGGAGCATTTTTCTTGGCTCGTTTAAATAGATCACGGACTCGAGAAGCACCAACTCCGACAAACATCTCGACGAATTCGGAACCAGAAATATGAAAAAACGGAACATTCGCTTCTCCAGCTACAGCCCGAGCCACTAATGTTTTTCCCACTCCTGGTGGACCCAGCAATAATACTCCTTTCGGAATCCTGGCACCCAAAGAGAAAAACTTTTGAGGAAATCGTAAAAATTCCACAATTTCTTTTAATTCTTCTTTTGCTTCTTTAATCCCAGCTACATCTCCAAACGTTATTCGCTTGCGCCGATCAGACTGCTCCATGAGTTTGGCTCCGGATTGGCCAAACGACATTGCTCGGTTGTTCGAACCCTGAACTTGTCGCATAAGGAACCAAATGAAAGCGGCAATAAACAAAAATGGAATGACAAATGGTAAAATCGTCGAGACAAAAATCGAAGACGAACCAGAGTCCACAGAAACAATGTTCGCTTCTTTGATTTTGGCGGGATCCACTGAATAATTATTCCTCAAAGTATCAGACAAGGCGGCTTCCTGCTCTTTCGTGGAAACTTGCTTGGTTCCATCTTTCAGATAAATGGTCAGGTTATTGTCAGCAACTTCGATTTTACTAACTTGGGACGCTATGACTTCATCAGCCAATTTGCCCAAGGTCACTTCGTTTTGTGGCTCTTTTTCCCCACTAAATAACATGAAAATTCCCGAAACCACTAAAAAGATCGCGAGAATTATAAATAGATTTCTGAAGAACTTGTTCATAGTTTATTCTTTCCTAATGCCTATAAATTTTACGAGAAAGCGCTGTTTATGTCAACCAGTGAACTTGACCAATAATGCCCTCCTTCGCTAAAGCTTCGGAGGACACTGCTTCGCTCCCAATGCAAGAACGTGCTTGCACTGCGAAGCTCCGATTAGGAGCGAAGCAGTGGTGCCGGGGACAGGAATTGAACCTGCATGGAATTTCTTCCGTCAGCTCCTAAAGCTGATGCGTCTGCCAGTTTCGCCACCCCGGCATGTAAGGTATTGTATCAAAATATCCAATATATAAAAACGAGGCCCGAGAACTGCTCCCTTGCGGGGAAACAGAATCTCGGGCCATCGACTTAGCCGACAGTTACGTCCACTGGCATATCTGCCAGTGAAGTCACTGCGGTTATCGCGATCTGCTGCCTTACTTCGTCCTCCTCCCTTGCGAGTTTCTTGGCGTGATGGAGTTCGCGCGACTCGACGATCTCGCCCTCGATGTTGTCGATGAGGAGCTGGATCAGATCATCATCTTCAAACGGACAAGCTATGGTTCCTTGCCCGGCGAAAGTCGAACCCCACAGGATGAATCCAGCCTCTAGGTTCGGTGTCGAAAACAGCGAACCTTCGAGCTGAGGTCGTCCCATTTCTTCTTCAGTCCAATTCTTCCCGAACTTAACTTTCTCCAGACGTCGCAAGGCCCGGAGAACGTTCTGGATGAAGAACTTGACCTTGATGCGTGTCCGACTAACGTACTCCTCTTCTGTCGTCGTCATTTCCGAGTCAATCTCGTCTTCCTCGACGATCTTAATGACGTAGTCGGGGAAGCCGATGTGGATGTGGCCCGAGGCGTTCCGCTTATATGTCCAGTCCGCACCGAGATGTCGAAGCACGGGAGGAACTTCACGCAAATTCGCAAGCGGATGATGCTCCCGAATAATCTTCAGCCACATCGGAGGCTTGATACCTTCGATGTAGAACTTGCGCTTCTCCGGGGGGTTGTCCTTAACTCGGCGAATGCAATCTGCGAACGATATTCCCCGAGCCAAGTAAAGCCAAAGGTCCCTGAATGTGTCATTGACGACGCGTGTTCCAAGGACGTTTAAGGCTTCTCGCTCGTCCTTTGGAATAAATTCCGCCAGCGGAGTCATGTCCTTCGGTAGACGAAGCTTCTTACGCGCCAAGTCCTCGTATACGGACCATCGGTCCTTCACGTCATTGCCGGCCGCGTGCTTGTCTTCGGTCCGATTGAGATCACCCTGTCGGACGTACTTGGTGATTGTGTCGATGGCATGGATGTAAACCTGGGCGTTCGGATAGAGTCTCCGGAAGAACTTCACGCGATTGAGAAGATCCAGTCCGCGTTTCATTGCATCCTGAAACCAGGCCTTGTAACCACCCGGGTCTTTCTTATACCGAGGCCGGTGACCACGCTCGATTAACATCGCAGCGCAAGTCTCGACTCGTTCGCCATCTTCGTCTACGAGACCATGCTCATCGAAGGGATTTTCTTTTCCCCCGATACCGACGGGAATGAGACCGAGCGCAGAGAGTTCTTGCCAAGTGATGCTATCCGGATCCATGAGGAGCACGAGCACGAAATCCGGACTACAGATTCCGGGGAATCGATGTTCTCCCCAGTGCCGAAGTTGGAATACGCCCCATAGTTCGTCGAGGTGTGGCGAAGTGTGAGTGACTACACCCCAGAAAACCCCAGAGGGTTTTCCTGCGGCCATCGCTATAATTTCCGCCGCCGTCAACCAGAGAACCTTAATTCGAGTTGGCAGCATTATTTCCCCCTGTGATTTGTGGACGAACGCGCAGTCAGGCTCATTCCCAACTTGCGACCCCAAATAGTAGCAAAAACAGCCCATTTTGTCAACCTTTCAGATAACGCTAACTATTGACAAAATGGCCAAAATCTGCTATCATTTGACGTTAATCATGTCTGCCCGCCACATATATGGCATTTGGACATGAGAGTCCTTTGACAACCTAGGTTTGTACACGAGATTGTTTGAGATCGGCTACACGAAAGTGTGGTTGGTATCAGGTAGTCTCACAGAAAAATCAACATCAAATTCCCGCTAAATGCGGAAGGAGCAGACATGGCAAGAGACCAAGGTCGCACTGGAGGACAGCGCGATCAGAACAGAAACCGCGGTCAGCAAGATCGCGGGAAGCAACAGGACAAGCGACCGAAGGCACCCGTCTTCAAGTACGAATTCGAGTGCGGAGGTAAGCGCGAAGCAGTCGAACTCTCTGTCAGAATCACGAAGGACGGCAAAGCCATCAAAGGCGAACAACTCTGGTTCTGGCTCGGTGCCGATACCCAGAAACGTCAGAAGCAGATCGAGAAGACTGCAGCTGATGGGAGCAAGAGTGTCTGGGTGCTCGAAACCGACGAGCGCGGCATCGCAGCGGGAAAATTCCCGTTGACGACAGCACACGAGAAGTTCACGCACATCACTGCCGTGCACGGCGTCTACAGCTGGGAGGATACCAAACCTCTGCCCACGACGGGCAAGTTCACTCCCGTGGCGGAACCGACGACGAAGAAGGACGACAAGAAGCGATTCGAAGTCATCCCCCATCCTCTGTCCCTGGACAACTGGAATCCGGTCACGTTCATTTGTAAGGACGAGACCGGCAAGCCAGAGCAAGGGACGGTGTCTATCAACGCCGGTCAGAAATTCAAGGTGCGTGGATATGACGAGGTGTATGACGGCGAAAAAGGGTTCGAAACTCTCGACAACGGCAAACTCACTCTTCATATCCAGCTCCTGACAGCTGATGCGTACTGCTCTTTCCTCCACGAGGAGAGCAACGAGCTGGTGAAGAAGACTTTACTCAAAGAGGCATGAGACAGATGGCAGACACACCGCAAGAAAAACCGAAGGACCATGGAGGCGCCGACGGATTCGAGTTCCTGAAGCACCTCGGTACGGCCACCTCCGCGATCGGCGTCGCGTCAATAGTCAAGCTCCTGGCCGCGAGCGGCGTTTCGATTCTAAACAAGCTCCTCGGATCTTTCGCCGAGAAAACCGGCGAAAAGATCAGTGCAACCGCAGCGGACTACATCGGGCTGCGGATCTGGGGCGTGAAGAGCGAGGACGAGCGACGCTTCAACGACGCAAGGAACCTCCTCGAAGACAACGACCGCACCAGGTTGTCGAAACGCCTCGCTAAGCTCACATCGGAGCAGTCTGACTGGTATCGGATTACTGTCATGCAAGATACTCCCGAGAAAATCGCGAATACTCTCGAGAAGGATGCTCGCATGACAGATGACGAATGGGATCGCTGGGCGCATGTCATGAACCTCGATCAGTCAAAAGTGGAGACGACGTGGCAGACGTTCCTGAAGTGGCTCCAGAAAGACGGTCAGAAAGCACTGACCGAGGCTACCCAGAGCGTTCGACAGGACACGCTGCGACTGCGTGGAGTTCGGGAAGGTCTCGAACAAAAATTGGCTGCAAAACAGCACAGAGCCAACCGCAACCTCATGACTTCACTGAGTAATTGGTGGGAGCAGCGCTGGGCTCGATTCCGCGAATGGCGGGCACTGCGGCGTGAAGAGCGAGCGGAGAAGCGTCAATACGATCTCTGCAGACACCGCATTGACAGCCAGGTCGAGATAGTCCGGGTACATGAAGCGGCGAAGACGGATCGGGTGACCAAGGTCACGAAACTCAAGCGGCCGCGTCGGCGCTTTCACTTCAACTTCGGGATTCGTTCCCGTTAACCTAAGAGGATTACTGCAATGTTCGAGATGTTCGAAGCACTGTGGGAGAACCTTCAGGAGCGGGCGCGAATTGGCCGGCTCCGAATGACCGAGTTCAGGGTTTGGTTCGGCGATCAGGTTCGCGACGTGCAAATCGCCGTGATCCTGATGATCGCGAACATCGTGGTGTTCGCAGCAGCCACTCGGGTCCTGGGGAGTAATACCCCGGCCCGCATTGGAATTTTCACCGGGTACCTGATTTACCTCTACGTCTCGCGCAAGATCGCGGTTCCTCTCCTCGGCGTCGATCTCTTTATTGGGATATGGCGTCGAGTAAACGAAGTAATTCCGAACTGGCTCCGCAACATCGTGGGTCAGCCTCCGGAAGTACACGCTGAAGTGCACGCAGGCAGTCAGGAAGTCCTGTGGCACGAGAAGTACATCAGTGGAATCGCGTTCCATCTGATTTCGACCATCTTCATGTGGTCGGAAGTCTTCCTGATGGTGTGTGGGATCTTCCCGGTGTGGGAGAACGACTGGTTCTCCGCAACGGTGATGATCACAACGATGATCCTCTTCTTCGTCGCTACAGAGGACTTCGTCGACATCAAGAAATGGCGGCGACGGCTCGGATACGCAGTTACCGTATACGCGCTGTTCCTTCTGGGACCAATGACCGTACGGACCATCGCACCGGGAACATACGACTACCTCATGGCGAAGTATCACTACAGTCAGACAGAAAAGCGTCAGACTGCGAAGAGTATCGAAACCAAGGAAGGCGTCGACCGGTACTGGCGTGAACGGGTGGACAAGCAAGAACTCCAGCTGCTGAATAAACAGCGCGAGTACAAACTTGATCCAGTCGGTCATTCCTGGACGGCTGAAGACGAACAGCAACTGGAAGCGATCCAGGAGATCAAGGCTGATCTCAAACCTGAAGAAGATCAAAGCTCCGAAGGCTGGATCTCGCGAGGGACAAACTACTTCGAAGAGCATCCGATTTTGCTTCTTCTGGTAGGCCTTGTCATTCTAGCGGGGTCCATGAAGTCCACGAGTCATCATCACTGAGGAGACTGACATGGCGAGAGAAGACAAAAAGAAAACCAGTTCTGTCAACTTGCGCGCGATCATGAAGGTCCTCGCAGTGATTGCCATCGGCTTCGCGCTTTATCAGTACTACGAGCAACGTAACCGCCCGCGGTACTGGGAAGCGCAGAAGGAGATGCAGACCAAGCTCAGCCGCGAACACCATGTCAACGCTCTTCAGCTCAACGACGAGAGCGAAAAGATCGTGAGACGTGCCGAAAGACAGCGGAAGGTCACTAACTCGAACGAACTACTGGCGATTTTGTGGCCATCTGCCAATCGATCACGGGATCTAGTCCGTGTCGAAAAAGCATGGGACGCTCACGCCGCCGACCGTGACGAGTCGTATCTGTCTACCGAGGTCGAAGCCGACGATACAGACTGGGCTTACCTTCGGGAGATCCGAGTACCGACAAGGATCCAGGTTTTTGGGAAGGTTCGACCGAAGTACTACCCGACCCACGAATCTGGTCCGGATGGAATTACGTGGATACGTAATCCCAATGCTCGGGACCGAACAGTCCTGATGCACGAACGCGGACTCGATAATCCGACTCCAGAAACCGGCAAACTCAATCAAGCGATCGGCCGGTTCTGCGACGAGGACGGCGACTCCTGCGAAGCCGGTTTCCCTCTGTTCTCTGACGCTGTACTTTGCGTCGGACCGAAGTACTACGAGGGCGGACACTTTCAGGGGTGGTTCAACGGGTTAGTCGTGCTAGACGGCGCCGAAGGAAGCGGTTACTTCATCGGTTCCGGCAAGCGCAAGTTCGTGATCACACCTGACAACCCGCAGTTAGGACAGACGTTTTCTACCGACGTCTGCAAAGCCCACCCGGGCGAACTGCTAGTCAAAATCAACTAGGTAGCATCCAAGGAGGATGAACAAATAAGAGTATTTTCGACGCTCATTAGTAGCGTCGCCCCGGCTTCTCGCTTTAGAGAGGCCGGTCTTTTTTTACTTACAAACTAATATTTTCGTGCTATTATTGACAAAATTGCTTATTTTTGCTATACTGTTTTATTAAATTTCCCGCCCAGCTCTCAACGAAGTATGCGTTAACAGCCTCAATGGAGGGGCAAACAATGAAGTGTTTCTTTTTCGTTCTCAGCGCACTGGCGTTCGCAATGCCGGTTTACGCGCAGATTCCAGCGGCACAGCAGGAGCGCGTCACCATCGACCTCACGAAATCGAAAACGTTCGGGGAGATCGTGACCGAGCTTTCGGGTGACGGCGCAAACAGCCGTATCGGTATTGTCGCTCACACCGCAGGCTGTGAAGCATCGCGCATCGTTCCGCCGCTCGTGCCTTACGATGACTTCCCGGTATACGAGGTGCTGAAGCAAGTCGCGGGTCGAATCGGGTGCTACGTGGAGGTGAAGCCACCTCTTACCTACATTCGCAAAGTCAAACCGGGGAGCCTACAGGAAGCAACAGTCCCAGAAGTCACAGCGACTCAGAACGCGAATCCTGTCGTGTCAGGTCCAGCAGTTCAAGCAAGATCTGCTGCCATCCAGCCTCCGCAGATGGATCCAGACGAGATGTACCGACGTCGCCGGAGTTTGCCGGGTTATAATCCCTGCTTTTACGGCGATTACGGATGCGAGAGTTTCCTGGCCAAACAGAATCGATTTGCCTACGGCAGCATCGGTTACCCCGCTGCGGTTGGCTACGGAGCTGTGGGTTATATGCAGCCAGGAACCGTGGGCTACGTCGACCCGTTCTACGCCGAGGTCTCCAGAACTGTCAGGAACCGTGGTACGATCGGCGGCTTGAAGACTCAGGGCAGGACCAAAGGTGTCGAGATCTACCTGCGGGGTTGCTACATCGGTGCGGCGAACCAGATCGACGGTATCGTCGATCAAAAAGTACCGCTAATCGCTGGCGAATACGCAGACCTGACTGCCGTTCGGATCAGCGATGGGCATTACTACACTTGGCCAGTGAGGGCGTACTCACAGGCTGAGAACGAGGTCGTCGGTGGTCGCCACATGACCATCGTCATAACTGACGACCACTTCAAGGAACAGCGAGTGTTCGACCAGTCAACTGTAAAGAAAGACTGCGAAGCATCCTCGCGTTGAAGTCAACGCAAAAAAGCCGGGGCTCCACAGGGGTCCCGGCTCTCTTTTTTTATTTCGGAATTATATATCGCTTGTAAGTAGAGCGTTCGATATAACCACTACTATTATATAAGACAAAATAATAACTACTAGCCCTATAATAGCGTTTTGGATTGTCTTTTTTGCTGATTCCGCAGTCTCTTCGTTTCCAGCAGATGTGATATAACGGAACCCACCGTATATCAAAAATGCGACAGCTATCAGGCCGACCACAACTAAAACTGTTTGGATGATTTCAGTTAATGCATTGGAAACTGTACTATACTGATCTCCAGGCAGTCCTGGAATTCGATCCGGAATAATCTGCGCAAATGCAACAGATGGTAAAGACAATAATATTAACGAGATGTATTTAATTCTACTCATGAAATGTTGGTTTAAGTATTACCTCTTACCAAAGCTTCAGAGATCACTCTGACAATCACGAATGAGAGAATGATTATCACAATACCGATAATGGCATTGATGATAATCTTCTTCGCGTTCTCCGCTGTTTCTTCATTGCCCGCAGATGTGATGTAGCGGAAACCACCAATGATCAGGAACAACACTGCGATCAAACCAGCAACAGTTAAAGCAATGTTGATGATGTTCATGATGAAATCCGTAATAGATGTTTGACATGGCAGTCCAGTACCAGTACATTGTGGATTTACCCACGCAGCTGATCCGACCGGGGCGATAGCCATAGTCAAAACGAAGGCAACCATCACAATTGAAGCAATTTTAGATGTTGATATTTTTTTCATATAAGTCCTTTCTTAATATTCTTCGACCTTTTAATAGTTTTGTTAATTAAGCACTCCCTTTCAGGGCATTTACTATTACGGCTACTATTATATAGGACAGGATAACTATTACTAGACCTATTATAGCATTAGTCAAGGTTCTTTTACCAGCGGTGGCCTGCTCTTCGTCCCCTCTCGAAGTAATAAACTGGAAACCGCCATAAATAATAAAGGCGATAGCTACAAGTCCGACAATCAGTAACAGAAACTGGATAATCATAGTTATCACACCTCTTACGCTGTTATCCTGGTATGAAATAAACCAACCAGGAGCTGGGTTGCAAACGGCACTAGTAACTGGCTTAGTCGTATCGCATACCTGTGCATTTACACTAAATAAAGGAACCATCAGAATAGTCACCAAAACTAAACTTATAAATAATTGTTTCATATAATTTTATTTAAAAAAGTTAGCGGTTGCCGCCACAATCACGTAAGCCAAAAGACTAACAATTAATCCTAATACTGACCAGGTTAAACCTTGTTTAGCTTGACCTGATTGCTCCTCATTCCCTCTGGAGGTGATGTATCGAAACCCATTAATGATTATAAACAGTATCGCCAATAATCCGACGACTCCCAGAAAACTAGTTAGCACGGTTTGAATCAGAGAGAATATGTCTGGACTCTGAAGTGGATTTTCTATTTGCCCTGGATTGGCTCCAAAAGGTCTGGTTTGGAAAAATCCACTTACTGCATAAACAATAATGTAAGCAAACAGTGTTAGAACAAAACCTGAAATACTCCATTGCAAAGAACTTTTTGCTTTTGTAACGTCCTCTTCATTTCCTTGAGAAAGAATCATTCTCGTACCGCTATACACCACCATTATTATCGTGAGTACACCGACAACGGCACCGGCGGCAATCAAAATCTTGGAAATAAACAGTGGCAAAGTTGCAACTTTAACGGGATTGCAAAGTTTATCGACTGTGTTGTTGCAAATTGTGTTGGCAGTTTGAGCTAAAATTAAATAGTTAATCATGGTTTTGAGCTACTTGATGGAACTAGTTGAAAAGCATCAAAAATTGCTCCAGGATTAAATCCACCCGAACCCGTAAGTAATCCGACTAAGAAATTTACCAAAACAAATGACAGCAAAATGACAAGAAATCCCAGGATGGCATTAGTTAGAATTGTTTTGGCATTACTCACCTCTTCATCATTACCACGCGAAGTCACCATTCGAATACCCGCATAGACAATAAACAAGATACAAACTAACCAAGCCCACGACAACAAAGTATTTACTATTAATCGTAAAGTCTGAATTAAATCTCCCAATTCGCATGCTTTTGAAGATACCTCTGGATTATTACCACCACATGTGACCAATGCGGCTGAAGCTATGGGTGCAATGGCTAACCCCAGAATAACCATACCAAAAATAATATTTAATTTAGTTCTATTCATTTTTTCTTAAATTAAGATTGATTTGTTCCGCGGCATTTCGTAGAGCATCATCGATCGGGACCCCATTCAGTACCACACTATCAATCATTGTTTTAAATACACCTTCGTAAATACGGGCGTCCTTTTTGTAAACACTTTTGGCTGTGAAGATGGCTTCGGCAAATACTCCTATATCAGCATCCCCTTGTTGCTGCGGCAATATATCTTTTCTTGATGCTGGTACTTTATGTTTAGCGTAATACTTTTCCAATTCCTCCTTGGAAGTGATAAAATTCAGAAAATCCCAAGCCGCGGCTTGATTTTTGGAAGCGCTGGTGACAGCTTCTCCCCAATAATTCGCAAAGTTAACTTTCAAAACCTCCGGACTGATTTGAGGAACAGGGGCAGTATCCCAGCCCAAATTTGGAGCTTTAGCTTTGATCAATGGCTGCAAATATTGATACGCCAGCATCATCGCCAGTTTGCCTTGGGTAAAGGCGTCAACACTTTGATCATTTCGGACATTCCAACTATACGATTGCTTCGATGGATTGGCAAACTGTGTGTAGAGAGTTAGAGCATAGACGCCTGGATTAAAATCTTCCTGTGATTGATCAAATTCTGCAGATGTGAAATCATCGGAATAAAATTTCGTGCCGTTTTGGAGCATCATCAAAGTCAAAATATCCACACCGCGGTTAACATTCTCCGAAGTTCCCAGCGCTACACCCGATTGCGCAAAAACTCCAGTTTTCGAAACTTGGGTCAGCTTTGGCACCATATTTACCAATTCTGGCCACGTTGTCGGAGGAAGTAATCCTGCCGAACCCAAAATGTCTTTGTTATAAAACAGAGCCAAGGCATCAATCGATAATGGTACGCCGTAAATTCGATTGCCCTTCACAAAATCATTATAGGCTACATCAGCAAAATTATCTTTGTATGCCTTAGGACTAATCAGGGATTCTGGTGCTGGTGCAATTATACTTTCATAAGCTGGCAACCAATCGTTGTGTATCGAAAAAATGTCTGGAGCATTCCCGGTGGCAATTGCTTTTAGGAGCTCATTCTCATATTCCGCTGAATCTTTCTTGACATACTTTATTTGAACGTTTCCATGTAATTGCTGGTAATTGTTAATTAATTCCTGAACATTCTGGGAATCCTCAAATGGTTTCCACCAAATCAGTTCGATATTTTCGTTCGTTGGTTGATTATTTTTTGAATCGCCTGAGAACGCAAAAACTGCAACTATTATTAGAATTAATAGCAGGACTCCAATTCCGCCTATGAGGATATATTTGCGATCCATGTTTTAATGTTTGTGTCAGAAAAAATCAATTTTTACTACCTGTATTATACAATATTTCTGAGGTATTCGGCAAATTCATCCCGAAGATCATCGTGTTTGAGTCCAAACTCTACGACAGCTTTGAGGTATCCTAATTTATTCCCGCAATCATAGTAGTGGGAATTTTTTAACTCCAGAACATGAACATCTTTTTGTGCTGCAAGTTTATTAATTGCATCAACTTGCCAAATCTCTCCACTCTTAGATGGTTTTAAATCTTTGAGCATATCAAAAATATCCGGAGTAAATAGATAATTGCCATGAACTGCCAAGTTAGAAGGGGCTTCTTCCGGGGTCGGTTTTTCGACTATTTCATGCAGCTTGAATAAATTGTCTTTTATATTCGTAACTTTTCCGATTCCATAACGTGATACGTCAGCTTTATCAACTTTTATTCCAGCTATGACTGGCGAACCAGTTTGTTCATAAACTGAAATTAATTGCTTCAAAGATGGTGGATCTGCCTCAAAAAATTCATCACCCCACATGACAACGAAAGGTTCGTTACCAATTATATCTTTTGCCATGAGTACTGCATGGCCATTCCCCAACGCTTCTTTTTGCCTAACATAAACAAAATCAGCTAAATCGGAAATCTTTTTTATTGATTGCAATTGTTCAATTTTCCCGTCTTTTTCTAATCTCGCTTCCAATTCAAAATGACGATCGAAGTGATCCTCGATTGCTCGTTTATGCCAACCTGTGACGATCACAATTTGTTCAATTCCAGCTGCTACCGCTTGCTCTACTACATATTGAATAACCGGTTTATCAACAATCGGTAACATTTCTTTGGGTTGGGCCTTAGTGGCTGGAAGAAATCTAGTTCCAAACCCAGCGGCAGGAATAACCGCCTTACGTACTTTTTTAGCGTTTATCATAACTCCAATATTATAGCTCGACTGTGAATAACTAATCAATCCTTTGAATTTTTCTAAAGAATTCCCTATCTTGACAATAGGTGAACGATCGTATACCATTACTTATACGGATGACAAAAACGAAGGAGTTGGTGGGTGAGGAAGCCGCCCCGAGTCTACTGATTCCTTCGAAATCCTCCGGAATACTATGAATGAACTTACTCCTAAGCAAAAACAATTATTAGAACTACTTCAGCATGAAATTCAAGACAAAGGCTTACCTCCCTCTTTTTCAGAAATGGCCAGGAGCCTCAAACTCAAATCAAAAAATGCAGTGGCAAAATTACTTCGGGTTTTGGAAGATAAGGGTTATATCCGCAGATCGAGTAAAGCTCGAGGAATAGAAGTTCTCAATCCAGAAGGGGACCCCATCGGACTTGGGATGGTTAGTCTTCCGGTGTTGGGACGCATCACAGCTGGACTGCCGATGCTAGCCGAAGAACAGATAGAGGATTGGTTAAATCTCCCAGTAAGTTTAGTCCGAGGACGAAAAGATGTGTTCTTACTCAAAGTTCAGGGAATGAGTATGAAGGATGCTGGAATTTTGAATGGAGATTTGGTTTTGGTCAAACAACAAAAAATTGCAGACATCAATGACATCGTCGTCGCACTTCTCGAAGACGAAGCTACAGTTAAACGACTGGTAAAGAAAGAAGGAAAGTTTTATCTAAAAGCAGAAAATAAGGAATATCCTAATATATACCCTGAACATGAATGGTCGATTCAGGGGAAAGTAATCGGAGTCATTAGAAGGCTAGAGTAATATGAGCGAATTTGAACAACAAAAATATACCATCATTAGTCAGTTAAAGGGTTTGTGTGCGCACTGCACTAATGAGGTAAGCCACAACTGCCGACTGCAACCAATAGTTACAGAAGTGGCTAGACTGTCTGGAGTCCCACTGATCGTTAATGATAGATTCAACGGATTGTTAACAGTAATTAGAGTATAAAACATATGGAATTTGCACCAGCACTTTTCTCTACCAAAGTTTCAGCCGGCCGTCGAACATATTTTTTCGATGTGAAATCGGCTAAAAATGCCAAACCATTTCTGAAAATTACCCAATCAGAATTAAATGGGGAAGAGAGAAAGAAAAGCTATCTCAATGTTTTCGAAAGCGAAGTAGGTGAGTTTACGAAAGCGTTAGAAGATGTTATGGGGTTCATGAGTAAACAGAATAACTAAGCGAAAGCCCTGTTCGTCGGAGTGCGGGGCTTTTATATAAGATAAATTTATGCCAGCGAAAGTTTATGCTACTGCTTTAGTAGGATTAGACGCAGCTCCGATAGAGGTTGAGGTTGATATTTCGGGAGGGTTACCGAAAACGATAATTGTCGGGTTACCAGATACCGCAGTCCAAGAAGCGAAAGAACGCGTAAAGTCTGCGATTAAAAATTCCAATGCAATTTTCCCCAGGTCTCATGTTGCCATTAACCTAGCACCAGCCGATCTACCCAAAAATGGGACGCATTATGATTTACCCATTGCACTTTCAATTTTACTGAATTCTGGTCAAATATTTTTTGAACCAAAAGATAAAATATTTCTTGGTGAGTTGGCTCTGGACGGTAGTGTCAGAGCAGTTTCAGGAGTGCTTTCAATGTTGCTGTCAGCGAAAGAGCAAGGATTTAAAAAAGTTTTTGTACCAAAAGAAAATAGCAGAGAGGCGAGCCTGGTTTCTGGAATCACGATCATTCCTATAAAAAATTTATACGAAGTAATCGGGTACTTACAGAATTTGATAAAGATAAAACCCATCCAAGCAATTGATTGGGAAGAGATTCTAAGTACCCCGAAAGAGATTTTTGACCTGAAATTGATCAAAGGCCAGGAATCTGCTAAACGCGCTTTGGAGATTGCCGCTTCGGGTGGACACAATGTTCTGCTTTCTGGTCCTCCGGGGACTGGTAAGACATTGTTGGCCAAGGCGCTGCCCTCGATTCTACCCAAACCGACAGTCGATGAGGTTTTAGAAATTACAAAAATCTATAGTGTAGCTGGGTTGCTCAATTTAAACAAAACTATGATCACGATGAGACCTTTTCGGAGTCCTCATCACAGCTCTTCTTCAGTGGCTTTGGTTGGAGGAGGTTCTAATCCGAAACCTGGAGAGATATCGCTGGCTCACCGGGGTGTGTTGTTTATGGATGAGTTTCCAGAATTTAATCGATCAGTTTTGGAAAATTTACGTCAGCCTTTGGAAGACGGGGTCGTGACTGTGGCTAGGGCTGCTGCCACCGTAGAATTTCCTGCACAGTTTACTTTGGTCGCAGCACAGAATCCTTGTCCTTGCGGATATTTTTCTGATCCGACTAAGCCTTGTATTTGTTCACCATCACAAATCGCGAAGTATCATAAGAAAATTTCGGGTCCGATGATGGATCGAATTGATCTCCATGTGGAAGTAGGACGGATTGAATATGACAAATTAGCGTCAGATGCTGGTGGAGAATCATCCGAGGAAGTTCAATCACGTGTTCAGCGAGCACGGGACATTCAAACAAAGAGGTTTTCAAATCTTCCAGGTCTTAAAACTAATTCGGAGATGACGATAAAAGAGATTAAAGAGTTTTGCCAGCTAGGAGAAGCCGAACAAGCATTCATGAAGGCTGTTGTAGTAAAAATGTATCTTTCTGCTCGGTCATACCATCGTGTTTTGAAACTCGCTCGAACCATTGCTGACTTAGAAGATGCTCAATCGATTACAGTCACTCACCTTGCCGAAGCAGTTCAATACCGGCCGAAAGTCGAATAATCCACGAGGGTCACCCTCGTATCCCTTTATTTTATGCAATACAGAGACTATAAACTATTTAGCGCTGGTAATTATTATCACATTTTCAATCGTGGGGTTAATAAACAACTTATATTTTTTGATGATCAAGATTATACTCAATTTCTAAAACGCCTTAGAATTATTCTTGGTAAGTTAGTATTGCCTCCAAGTAAATCTAGAATTCAGCCATTTGCACCAGGAACATTCACTATATTAGCATATTGTCTCATGCCTAATCATTTCCATTTTCTTATCAAACAAAATACTTTGATAAATATTGATAAACTAATTCTTAAGTTATGCACGAGCTATGTATGCTATATAAATAAAAAATATTCTCGTATTGGAAATTTATTTCAAGATAGATTTAAGGCCAAGTTAGTGGATACCAGTGAATATGCCTCATACCTCTCAGCATATATTCACAATAACCCCTCTAATGTCAAAACATATGAATACTCTAGTTTTCAAGAAATTTTAGGTATCTCGCCTGAATCGATTTGCGATCGTTCTATACTACTAAGTTGGTTTGAAAACTCAACAACCCACTATGAAGACTTTGTCATGAGTCATCAGAACCGAAATGAAGAAATTAAAAAAACCTTCGACTTCGAAGGATTCTAAAATACGAGGGTCACCCTCGTATTACTTCACTGGTGCGCGTGCCAGGATTCGAACCTGGGGCCAATTGTGTATAAGACAATCGCTCTACCGCTGAGCTACACGCGCGTGGATATTATTATATTGCTAACTCGATTTTACTTCAAGCCTGCCTGCCGGCAGGCAGGCCTTGCTCGGCCATCAAAGCCGCTCCGATCAGAGACGGATACATTAGCTCAGAAATCTTAACTGGAGTTTGACTCTCATAATTCCCAGCTCCTTTCGTCAGCTCATTTGCCATCTCTTCCATTCCAGGCAGTGTCGACCAGCCACCACTTAAAACAATTATATCCGGATTGAAGCTAAGGACGATCATGTCCAACAAAGTCTTTAGATATTTTTTAGCATCAATTGCTTTTACAAATGGTCCTGCTGCATGTCGGTGCTCCCGAAACAACATCCCATCTAGCAACTGCACATGCTCAAGTTCCCCAGCCACTCCGTCTTTCCCGAAATAAATTTGTTTGTTGATGACGATCCCAACTCCGATACCTGTACCCAAGACCGCAGCCGCCACCACATTATGACCCTTGCCCTGCCCGACTATACTTTCCGCCAAAGCAAATGCCTTCGCATCATTCATGACTGCCACTGGAATATGGAATTGATTTTCTAAAATTTGTTTAATATTACTTTTCTGAAATTGCGGCACATTGGGCAACCTCATAACTGTCCCGTCAGCAAGCACAGGACCCGGCATCGCGAGCCCAATCGCGTCAAAACTACCTTTATCGCGTATGATATCTTGAAGTTGGCCTACCAAATCGACTTGTGAAGTTTTATTTATCTCTAAATTTTCCACGTTCAAACCATCGGTGACTATTCCTGACGCGACTTTCGTGCCCCCGACATCAATTCCTAAAATTTTAGCCATGAACTAATTATAACATTAGCAAAACCCCGCCTAATAGGCGGGGTTTCTAAAGAAATCCTAAGGACTTGTGCTAGTTCTCCCTCTTTTCTTGCCTCTTGCCCGACCCCCTAGTCTGCCTGCTCGTCTATGGCCTTCAGAATCTCCATGCCAACCCCGACCTTGTGATTTTTCCATGATGCCCACCCCCTTTCGACTTCATACTACTCCTACTTCCCAAAATCACAATTGGCATTTCAGCCAAAATTTTGATACTTATCTTTATCAGGCAGATATAAAAACAAAATCAATCCGACCACCACAAATATGTCAGCTAAATTAAAAGTAAAACCCCAGCCCAAATCCATAAAATCTCTGACGTAACCAAAGTATGCTCGATCAAAAATATTAGACAACGCCCCGGCAAAAATAAAAACAAAAGTTAGCTCGCCGACATAAGTAAATTTTTCGCGGCGTTGCCAATAATAATAAATGAAAAAACTTAGGCCCAAAATTACCAGAATCAAATTTGGTATCGGTCCTAAGTTTATCGCAAACGACAACCCAAAGTTTTTTACTTCACGATAATCAAAAATTAATTTCGTGACTTGATCAACTAAAAATAAAAATAATATTTTTTTCAGCATCATCTACAATGCATGAGCAACACAAGTATCTGCTGATGGCTCGGCTCGCAATCTTTCTTCTTCGATCTCTTCACCACCAACAGCACACGTGCCATAACTTCCATCTTCCATTCTTGCGAGTGCGATTTTTATTTTCTGCAGTTTCGCTTCCAAATCGTACGTCACGGAAAGTTGGTTCTGAAAATTTTCTACTTCAGTTGCGTTCTCGCCGTCCTCACGACCGACATCATCATACTTCGGTTTGTACTCACCGGGAAATTCTCCGGGACCATCTTTGATATCTTCTTTGTTCAAAATCGCTCGCAACCGTTTTGCTTCAGCTAATAATTTTTTCTTATTCTCTTCAATTAAACTCTTCGAGGTCATATATTCAAAAATTAATTAATCTTATTATACCAAAATTTGGGCAACAAAAAAAGCCTTCTTCTTTGTAGGCTCAAGTGTTTATATTTCTGTGCTCTGTAATCCCGGATCAAGTCCGGGACAAGTTTAGTTGATTACAGAGCGGACATGCCGCTCTAAATATTTTATATTGTAGCGAGTCCGCCCTGTAGGCGGCCTTAGCATCAAGCTTATCACCGCTTACAGGATCCGGGGCTTGAAATTTATCTTTTGAAAATTTTGTTCAAAAGTTTCAAGCTCCAAAGCCTGAAGCAGTGGTAAACATCACGATGATAAAACCGAAAAAGAACGCTTATATATCTAACCACTCTATAAGAGATTTCTTCACTGTTCTTGTGGTGATCGAAATCACCCTAACAATTTTTGTTTTATGTTTGTTTTATTTTTTTATTCAAACGATTTTTATTTTTGTTTTGCAAGCAGCTGGGTTAGAACAGCTATGACGAATAGTGAAGAACGTCAAAGACTCAAATATTTCAGATTTTTAAGGCTTCGGCTTTCCCCGCTATCCTCGTTTATTCAGTTTTCAAGGTTCTAATCCCTAATCCGACTTTCAATACAACTATTATAGCAAAAAAAATAAGCGCTGTCAATCCAGCACCAGTTTTTTTACAAAACTGGTGCTGGATTCGAGTCGACCAAGGCCAAGTCTACGTCTTTGGCCTGGCGACGGATAGCTTTTTCGATCTCTTGAGCAACTTTTGGATTCTCTTTGAGGAAAGTTTTAGCATTTTCCCTGCCCACTCCGAGTTTGTTATCCCCAAAATTGTAAGTGTTCCCAGTTTTTTCAATCACTTTGTAGGTTATACCTGTATCGAGTAGGTCACCAGTGTGAGAAATACCACCTTCGGAGAACATAATATCGAATTCCGTGGATTTGAAAGGTGCTCCAACCTTATTTTTCACAATTTTAACTTTGACTCGACTGCCGACTATCGATTCGCCCTGTTTGATTTGTGCCAATCTCCGAATTTCGATGCGAACTGAAGAATAAAACTTCAATGCTTGGCCACCGGTAGTTGTTTCAGGGTTGCCAAACATTACGCCGATCTTCATTCGGATCTGGTTTATGAAAATTACGGTGCAATTGGTCTTGGAAATAATCGCAGTCAGCTTGCGGAGTGCCTGACTCATGAGTCGGGCATGAAGTCCCATATGAGAATCCCCCATCTCACCCTCGATCTCTGCCCGAGGAGTGAGCGCGGCCACTGAATCCACAACGATGATATCCACAGTTCCGGATCGGACTAATGCCTCCACAATGTCTAGCGCTTGCTCACCGTTGTCTGGCTGGGAAATTAAAAGCTTATCAATTTTCACTCCCACCGCTTTGGCTCGATCCGGGTCGAGCGCATGTTCCGCATCCACAAACGCCGCCACTCCACCCTTCTTTTGAACTTCAGCGACTATGTGCATGGCCAGCGTTGTTTTCCCAGACGCTTCCGGCCCGAAGATTTCGATGACTCTCCCTATAGGAATTCCACCAGCACCCAAAGCTAAGTCCAACGATATGCTACCCGTTGGAACAACTTCTACATTCATAGTCTTAGCTTTTTGCAAAGTCATGATTGAACCTTCCCCAAATTTATCTCTTATAGAAGTAAGAGTCTCTTCGAGGTTTTTATTACTTGAATCAATTTTGTTTGAACCTTTAGCCATAAATTTATATATGTTTCATGATCCATGTTTCATGAACTCATGAGTTAATTATATTCTATTGACCCGAACTTGAAAACTCAACATTCCGAATAACTTCACCTTCCCGCCCCATTAATCCCAAATCCTTTCCGTTGTAGATAATTTTCGTCGACCCCGCATTGGCGGAAGTTAAAATAATTTCATTTTTCGCAGCTATTGACTTCGTCGAACCTGGAAGCATGGTGCCGCGGTAGATCAATACTCCATCAGCTTGTAAATTCACCCAAGCACTGTTCGGACCGATTTCCACAATTAAACTCAAATCTTGGGCAGTAACTGGTTGTTCTGGAAGTGCTTGCGAAGTGACTTGTCTGGTGATTTTACTGACCTTATCAAACTTGTTCTTCTCCGTAACCTCTATGATATTTACCCCTGGGCTCAAAAGTAACGTTTCTGTAAAATTCCCATTTTGATCCATCAGCACCGGTTGGTTGTTGATAAATACCGCCGCCCCTATTTCGCCAGTTCCAGCCACTACCACACTATTACCGTCCACGGTGACATCAGAACCTGGCTCTTCCAAATTTAAATAGGGAGGTGCCAGCACTGAACGAATTTCCAGGCCTACATAAATTATCGCGATCAGGGCAACCAACAAACTTGATCCAACAATTAATGTACGGGGTGTAAATGACAGCCAACTATTTTTTCCCATTTTCGAAATCGGAATTGGCTGGATATTCTCGCCTCGCTCTTTTTCATACTGATCAATTAACATTTGTTCTTTGATGTGATAAAAATCAGCTAAACTTTTAAGAAAGCCACGGATGTAAACTTCTGCGGGCAATTTCGAATAAGCCCCGGCTTCAAGTAGCTCCAAATAGTTAGGTTTGATTTGAGCCAAGATACTCACAGTCTTTATATCCAAATTCAGTTGCTTCCGGACTTGCTGCAAATACTCACCCAGAGTATCAATCTTAACTTGCTTGGTTTTAAATAAGGGGTCAGACATTCTGATTACTGCTTACTATTTACTAATTACTATTTCTTGTTTATCAAATTGACTATTAACTTTATCATAACATCTTTTTGGTCTGGTTTGCTGGCTGCCACGAGCAAAGTCAAAACAGTCAGTGCTGTATCATTTACTTTGCGCTCACCTTTTTTGTTAATCAAATAATTATTGTTGATTAAGAAAAGTAAAAATAACAACGCACCAATTCTTTTGTTGCCATCGACAAACGGATGATCCTTCACCGCAAAGTATAAGATGTGCGCAGCTTTTTCATCAAGGCTTGGATACAGATCTTTACCGCCATAAGTTTGGCCGATGCTGCCTAAAACCTGTGCCAACTTTTTTCCGACTTCAGAACCAAACAAATCTGAAGCTTCGTCATCTTTGATTAATCGAGTCTTAAATCGTTCAATTGATTTTTTAACTTGATCATAATCCAGATGCTTTACAACTTTCTTCGTAACTTGATCTAACTTCAAATCCCCTTTATCGAACTCGTTTAATGTAATCCAAGTATTGGTGTAATCAGTAATGATGTGAAGTAATTCTTTTTCGTAGCCTTCCAGACGTTTCACTTCCAGAGCTTGTTGCATCAGAGTGATCGCCTGTTGCAACTCTTTCAACTTTAATTGCTGGTTCTCTTGAAGTCGTTTTTCGTTGATCAGATACCCCTTAAGTAAGAAATCTCGAAGTCTTTGAGTCGCCCAAATTCTAAACTGTGTCCCGCGCTTGGAGTTCACCCGATACCCTACGGAAATGATCATATCGAGGTTATAATGCTCTAATTCACGATTAACCTCCCTTTTTCCTTCAGTTTGAACTACCCGGAATTTCCGGGTAGTTCGATTTTGGCTTAGTTCTGCGGTTTTATAGACGTTCTGAATATGCTCACCAATAGTATTAACATCTTTATCAAAAAGCTCGGCCATTTGAGCTTGCGTGAGCCAAACAGTCTCATCAACAAGATTGACCTGTATTTGAGGTGAATCTTGTCCCTTATAAATAATGATTTCGCCCTTATTTTCTTGATTTTCTGACATTTTTACCTTTCTCCGACACCAACTATTTCCATTAAAGAAATAATATCCCGTCTCGATCTCGCCGTCGAGCTTTAGCTCGAGACGAGGCGGGCATACAAATAAAAGCGGCCTTCCGACCGCCTTTGTTTATTCATTTATATATTTATTATGCTCCCGCTAATTTGCGGTGTCAAGCGAGGAACAAATTTTAGGACGCTTTGCGTATTTCCTCAAAAATCGCAACGCGAGTAAAAATCCACTCTGAAGTACATAACAAATTGCAGATTTTTACGTTCGCTAAAATTTCGTTCCGAGCTAGTATTGCCCTTTTTGTGATTTTTCAAACTCTTCAGCTTCAGGATCTGTTGATGCTTCGACAGCTCCTTCACTAACTCCATATACTTCTCGTGGCTTTGCACCTTCGGCAGGGCCGACGATTCCTTTATCTTCCATGATGTCTAATATGCGCGCAGCTCTGGCATAACCAAGTCGTAATCTTCTTTGTAGTAATGACGCCGATGCTTTACCTGCTTGGCGGACTAATTCCACTGCTTCTGCAAACATTTCATCTTCTTCATCATCACCACCATTATCAAATCCAGGAGTACTGGAACCGCGTTGTGGTTTTTCAGTTATCTGTTCGTCATAAATCACCGAACCGGTTTGGCCTTTAATAAACTCCACAACTTTCTTAATTTCTTTTTCAGCAACATAGGTTCCTTGAATACGTTTTGGCTTTGGTAATTCAGAAGTGACATACAACATATCTCCCTGGCCCAAAAGTTTTTCCGCTCCTGCAGAATCTAGAATAGTTCGTGAATCAACTTGTGATGCGACAGCGAATGCCATGCGTGCCGTGATGTTGGCTTTGATCAATCCGGTAATAACATCCACTGATGGACGTTGAGTCGCGACCACCAAATGAATCCCCACGGCTCTGGCCATTTGGGCGAGCCGCACGATTGCCGCTTCCACATCATTTTGCGCCACAGACATCAAATCCGCTAACTCATCTACAATAACTACCAGATAGGGTAGTTTGCTGGCAGATGCATTATTATATTCACCAATATTTCGTTTATGAACTTCCGAAAGAAGTTTGTAGCGTCGATCCATTTCTGCTACTGCCCACTTCAGAGCATTTACGGCTTTTTGGTGATCAATAATTACTCCAGTTAATAAGTGCGGCAATCCATTATACAAATTCAATTCAACTCGCTTGGGATCGATTAGAATAAATTTCACTTCTTGTGGAGTTGATCGATACAATAAACTGATCAAAAGCGTATTGATGGCAATGGATTTCCCACTGCCAGTCGCTCCAGCTATTAACAAATGCGGCATGCGCCCCAACTCGGCTATCATCGGATGTCCAGCAACATCGCGGCCCAAAGCAAACGCCAACTTCGAGGGCTGTTCCATGAACATTTGATGCCCAATAATTTCTTTGATGCGAACTGCGGCTTTAGTTTTGTTCGGAATTTCAATACCCACCAAAGCTTTCCCCGGAATCGGCAGTTCCATTCTCACTGAAGGTGCTGCCAATGCCAGTGCTAAATCATTTTGTAGACTGGCAATTTGCGAAAGTTTGACGCCAACTGCTGGCCGGAAAGTATATTGGGTCACTGTTGGTCCAACATTGACTTCACCCATCTCGACATCGATCCCGAAGTCATTGAGAGTTTTTTGAATAACAGCGACATTCGTTTCGATATTACCAGAATCAACTTTACTCGACGCGTCTTCCAATAAATCAATGGAGGGAAACTTCCAATTCTTATCTATTGTCGAAGTCATTTTTACTTTCGAAACTTTGATATCTTCGAAAGCATTAATCTCGATTTCCTGTTTTTCTCTCGAAGCAACCTTGTTTGGTTCGCTAATTACTTCTTTAGTAAACCCAATATTCCCCGCATTATTGATTTTGAGTTTGCTGGGTTCCTTGTTTACTGTTTCCTGTTTACTGCTTACTGACTTTTTAAATAAATTAGTAAATGAAATATTAAATGTGACTAATACCGAAACAATTATTCCGGCTAACAAAATTACCAGACTGGCGATAAACCCTAAAAAATTCATGAGTGGGTAAGAAGACAGTACACCTAAGTATCCCCCTCCTCGGCCATCTTTTACTAAATCAAAGGCTTCTGTGATATCAGGTCTAATGACTATTAAATGTAAAAACCCAGTCAGGGTCAGTGTTAACAAAACTGCACCTACATATGCATGAGTGGAAACTGTAGACGATTCTTCATCAGGATCTTGCCGAAACAATGCAATCGAGACAATTAAAAAGATAATTGGTGTCACATAAGCCACCCACCCAAACGCTAATTTCAAAACTTGATTAGCGATTCCGCCAAATGGACCAGCTAAATTCGCTAGGCTAAGCGCGAACAAAATCGCTAAAACTATAAAAACTACCACAGCCACCCCCCGCCTGGTTTCTCGTTTGAGGTTTAACTGTGGTCTTTTAAAATTGGAATAATCGAATTGTTCTTGATGTTTTTTTCTTGCCATACGTGACTAATTCTACCATAAAAGTCATGAAACCTGAAACGTGAAGCCTGAATCAAAAACTACTGAATAGACCACGCGTCTCCTTCTTTTTTGAGTTTGCCTTTGATCTTGAACCCGGAGGCGAGTTTATGGCCGCCGCCGCCGAATGATTTGGCGATTTTCGAAACATCTACTTTTTTCTGGGGTTCGGAACGAAGACTGCCTCGGACTACATCGCCATCTTGCCGAAGTAAAAGAGCAAATCGAGATTGTGGCATGTTATTGAGTAATTCCACAAACCCGTCTAAATCTTCGTCAGTCGCCCCAATCTCTCGCAAATCTTCTTCAGTTAGTACCGAAAACACCATTTTCTTTTCCGGATCAAATCGGGCATTCTCTAAGCCTTTGGCCCAAGCTTTAATGGCTGATGGTCGTTTCTTCCCCATGGTTTGGATGGCGATCTTATCTATCCTGGCCCCTTTTTTCAGCAAGTGAGCCGCCACTTCCAGAGCTTCAGACGAAGTATTGGCATGCTTGAACCCACCGGTGTCTGTAAAAATTCCCGTTAGTAAACACGTTGCCATTTCTTTCGTCAGCTCCGCATCAGCAAATTCCAAAAAATAATAAACCAATTCTGCCACAGCCGAAGTCTCCGGATCCACGACATTGACAATCGCAAATTCTTGATTGTCCGGATGATGATCAAAACTAATTGAAGACAATTTTAAATTCTCTAATTGCTTAAACCCAGTTCGGGCTGCTAAATTACACCCAAAAAAAATCACCAAATCAAAGTTAAGATGATCGATCTCTTGCTTGATGACATTTACATCAGGAAGAAAACTTAAATTATCAGGCACATCCCCTTTGATGATTGCTGTCGGTTCTTTGCCCAACTGCTTCAGGAAATAACGCATGGCCAAAAGCGAACCTAAATCATCGCCATCTGGTCCTTCATGCATGGTCAACAGCACTCTGTTGGAGTTATTAATTAATTCTAGAGCTTTTTTAAATGGTAGTTTATTGGTCTTCATCCCGTTAGAAATAATGATTAGTTAAATAATTAAATTTATTATAATATCCCGATTCGAGTATAATATTACGACTCACTAACGATGTAAAATTTCTAACGGGATTCATGAGCTTTTCTCAACAACTCATTAATTTTGGCCGCGTACTCTTCCCCGTGATCGAGGACAAATTTTATTCTGGGTACAAATTTCATTTCTAATTTTTGATTCAGTGATCTTTGGAGTTCTGGTAAATTTTCACCCAATATACTTAATACTTCTTTCTGCTCTTTATCATCACCCATTACGGTAACCCAAAGCTTTCCCCACTTGAGGTCTGGAGTAATTTCCACTTTACTAATTGTCGTCAGTGCTGGCAGTTCGAGTTTGATAATAAACTCTCCAACCTCATGTTGGATCAATGACGCCACTTTCTCGGTTCTTCGTGACATAGGGATAAGGGCTAAGTAGTAAGTATTAAGGAGTTCCTTACCCCTTTATACTCACCCCTTAATACTTTATAAGCTCTTTTTCTTAATCGTTTCTTCAAACAAAACCAATACATCACCTTCTTCGACGTTCGGGCTGGCTTTGACACTGGCGCCGAACTGGCTACCCCGCAAAACTTCTTTCGCCGCAACTTTATTTTGCTGTAATTCCAAAACTTGACCCTTACCAACTATTTCATCATTGCGTTTGATTTCAAACTGCGCATTGTCTCGAATTTTTCCTTCAGCCACATCACCGCCAATAACCATTCGATCTTTTTCTGTGCGGAAAATCCCCAAAATTTTGACCCGGCCCAAATCAGTGCGGAGAACTTCCGGCGTTAACATTTCGACAACTTGTCTGGTTATATCTTCGAGTAATTCATAAATAATATCGTATTGCTGGACGATAACTTTTTTTGTTTGAGCTAATTTGGCAGCTTGCGGACTAAGTCTGGTATGAAACCCGATGATTGTCCCCCCAGCCGAAGCCGCTCGCAAGACATCGTTTTCATTGATCTCACCGACACCTTCTTCGAGGATATTGATTTTGACTTCTTCATTTTTCAGTTTATTCAGTGCCTCATTGATGGCTTCCAAACTCCCCTTCACATCAACTTTGATAATTAAATTCAAATCTTTGCCAGTAACATTCAACCTTCTAGAACCAGCAATTTTTTTAGCTCTATCAGATTTAATGACATCTCCAGCATAAGTTCGTGCCTCTTCTTGAGTTTCATAAGTTTTCAAAATATCTCCGGCTTGTGGTACATCAGAAAGTCCTGTAATTTGCACAGCGGCAGCTGGCCCAGCTGATTTCATTTTCGCTCCCCTAGCATCCATCATGGACCGAATTTTGCCATGAGCTTTTCCAGCCGCCACGAAATCCGACAGATTCAGAGTTCCGTTTTGCACGACAATAGTAGCAACAGATCCTAAAGTTCGAGAAACATGGGATTCGATGACAGTAGCTAATGTTACCCCTTTAGGATTGGCTTTTAAATCTAAAACTTCTGCTTGCAATAAAATCAAATCCAATAAATCATCAACGCCTTGTCCTGTTAAAGCGGATAGTTTCGCAATCGGGACCTTCCCACCCCACTCTTCGATCAGTACTCCATAGTCAGACAATTCTTTTTTGACTCGTTCAATATTCGAATCTGGTTTATCCACTTTATTAATCGCAACGATTAATGGTGTGCCGGTTAACTTCGCGCGATTGATGACTTCGATAGTTTGTGGTTTCACTCCATCATCTGCAGCCACGACTAATACGATAATGTCTGTGACATTTGCACCACGAGCGCGCATTGCCGCGAAAGCTTCATGTCCTGGAGTATCCAAGAAGGTAATAAATTTTCCATTACGTTCTACTTGGTATGCACCTATATGTTGAGTAATTCGGCCAGCTTCAGTGTCCACGACCTTGGTCGAGCGAATAGTGTCTAAAAGTGTAGTTTTCCCATGGTCAACATGGCCCATAATCGCCACGATCGGCGGGCGAATGATAAACTCTTCATTCTTCTCTTCTGATTCTTTTTTTATTGCTTCTGAAACATAACCTAATCCCAAGCGAGTAGTGGTTTCGGTTTTTTCAGAAACATTAAAGCCCAAATCTGCAGCAATTATCGCAGCAGTATCATAATCAATCTCTTCATTAATCGTGGCCATCACACCATTTTGGATCAGCTTTTTGATGACCACTGTTACATCCAGTCCCAATTTGGTAGATAATTCTTTGACACTCAAAACTTTTGGCAGAGAAACTTCTTTCGTCTGGGCAACTGTCGGGACTTCAGTCTTTGTCTGAGTCAAAGCATTGATTATTTGCTTCGCCATCTGATTATCAATCTTATTCGCTTTAGGTGATACGAAAAAACCAGCTTCACGAATTTTATATCGCAGCTGTGTAACCGGCATATTCAATTGCTTAGATAGTGTAGAGATATCCATGCGTCCGTAAAATTAATTTACAGGTTATTATGCCAGAATCCCGAACAAAAATCAAGGATCATTTCTTTGCTGGTGTTGACTGCTCCCACATGTACCAAAACCAAGTACGATAGCTTTCCGCTAGATCTTTGCTTTTCATAATAAAAAACACCGTGTCTTCATTGATATGTTTAATACTCATACCCGTATACGTAACAATATAATCCCCATAAATTCCCAGACCTGAACTAGTTGAATATTCCTTCGGCAAAAATCTGTATTTCAAATTCCCTGGAAAATGATGTGGAAAGTCAGGAATTTCGTACTGTACTTCGTAATCAAATAATTGGATAAATTTTATTTTTTTGCGATTAGCTTCTTTGAAAAATGCATCACGGGCTATTTTATCTAGTTTTGGATCAAACCACGCGCCTTTGGCTCCAATGTAAAAACTGTCCTTCCCCACTCTTAAAATATCTCTCCAAATATTTTTTTGGCCTTCAAAACCACGATAAATATAAGCCTCTTCTTTCGAAGTCCCTTGTCGAAATTTCTTTTGAAGTTCCGGCAGAATTAAATTTAGTTTCTGCTGTTTCTCTGCTATCAATTCAGAAAGCTTGCCTGGATCAACTGCGCTATATTTGTTTTCGCTACTTGAAAGAATTTCGAAACACAGCCCCTTCTCAATTAGTCTTTGGATCGAATCGTATACGTTCCGTCGGTGAATCTTAGCATTAATCGCTATATCACCAACGGAAGATTCGCCGGAACTAACTAAAGTTTCATAAATTTTAGCTTCATTTGGGCTTAAACCCAACAATTGGAATGTTTCTTGATACATTTATGTGGTGTTAATTATCACCATATGGTGCTATTGGCCACTCTTTATACATAATATATGCTTTGGCGTCAAGAGTCAAACTGACTATTGGCTTAAAGGAGGATTCGTGTACAAACTCGTGCTCGCCTTGCTCTTGGTTACTTCCCCGCTTTTTGCAGGACAACATAGTGACTATCAACTCCGTCCCTTGGTTCACTGGCAAATCCCTAACAATGAAGGAAGAGGGATTGCTGGCTGGACAATTTTCCCAGATATCACACAGCCTTTTCGCACGGTCATAGTGGCAGGCTGGCTGATGAAAGATGGGCAGAATTGGTTAGAGATCATGTCCGGTGGAGTTTTTACCGCAAGTACGCGGACTCCTTTAATAAATGTTCGAGCCTATAACCGGAACAAACGGACGGACCTCTATACCGAATTCCAGATTCGGCCGAATCTGACCTTAGCCAGTGTCTTTGTAACATCTCCCTTACAGATCAAAAACTTCGTGTTCCGATCTGGATTCGAATTCGAAGCTGTAACCGGGCTGAACGGGAACATAAAAAACCAAGCACTTGTGGGGCCGCGAATAAGTTTTACGGTTCCAAAAATTGCCTGGTTATCGGTTGCCACCGTGGCTTATACAGATCTCAGAGGACATCTGATAATGCGCAACTACATTGTTGCCACGATCAGACACTAAGGCAAGTCTTGCGACTCGCCCTTTTTTATAAGAAAAATGTCAGGACAAAAGCTGCTGCTAGTATAGCTGCAATTACAAGGACTATAATTAATAGCGCTTTTCTCCAAAAAGGTAATTCGCTCATAGAGTTTGATAGTAAAAATATAATATACCATTCATTGACAAAAATATACGTTAACTATATAATGTCAATATAAAGTGCCTTCGGGCTCCGAGAAACCCCGCTTATAGCGGGGTTTCGATTTTTAGGCTATGAAACTTTTTAAAATCTGTTTAATATTTTCAAACTTCGAAGCTGATAATTCGTACATTTTACGTTTAAATCTTTTCACACTTATCAATCTTAGTTGGGCTAAAATCACTGATACCTTTCGATGATCTGAATCTATAAAATTATAATAAAAGTCCAAATTTTTTTGTTTCGTACTTAATGGAGCTATCCAAAACATTTGATTATTAAACTTTTTGATTACTAAGATCGGTCGGGAAAAATTATTACCTCCACCATTCTGTTCAAATCCTACATTTCTACCTAGGATGCTCATCCAGACTTCTCCCTCTTTTGGGAACGGATGGTGAAAAATTTTCTGAGAATGAACTCGTTTTTTTATTTCGTTCCATTTATCAAAATCATTTTTATACATAAATTAAAAGCGACTATCCGCCGCCTTTAATTCTCTCTCACATTAATTGTTTGTTTTATTAAGTTTTGTTTTACTAAATTTAGGTTCGAGCGCCAACTCGGATCTTCTTGGCTTTGGATTTCGCAGCCTTTGGAAGTACCACGGTGAGAATTCCATCTTTGAGATCAGCACTGACATTCTCGATATCTACATCTACTGGCAGTACCACTGATCGGCTAAACGATCCCCAATAACATTCTTGATAGAAATAATCTTCACTAGAAGCTTCGAAGTCTCGCTTTCGCTCGCCTCGAACAGTGACCATGTCATTGGCTATCGTGACATCGATATCTTCTGGTTTCACCCCAGCAATTGTGGATTTGATAATGACATTATCTTTCGTCTGATACATATCTATAGTCAGCTGTCCTTCATACTCTGAAAGCCAATCTTCCGAACTCCCCTCCTGCTGTACATTGGTGGTTTCCAAATCGGTTTCTTGCTCGTCTTCCATAGTTTGTGTCCCCATTAGTTTGTTGATTAAATTCTTATCTTTGGCCATAGGATTTAACTTGTAGCTTGATATTAATTTATTGGCCAATGAATGTCAAATGGTTCAATTTTCTTGATAATTCTTGATTTTTAGACCCTCTGGTTCGGGGATAATATCTTTGATAGCTTCCACTAATGTCACTGCTCCAGGGGGCTTAACGATTTTTTCATAATTTTTTTCGTGATTAAATACAGTTTTTCCATCCAAAACTTGTTCAGCCATAAAAACGGCTTCTCTGGGAATCCTGGCATACTTCGCTATCCCATTATTTACTAAATAATTCAGATTGATCAATTCATGCCCTGGCCGAATATCGGTTAAGATCATAGGTAGCTTCTTAATCACAGCTTCGGCCATACTCGGTCCCCCGGTTTTATAAATCAAAACGTCAGCCGCAGACATCAGTACTTCCATGTTATCGACATAGCCCAAAATTCGAACCGGATGTGGCGCTGGAGCTGATATGGCTGACAGCTCCTCGCGCAACTCTTCGTTCTTCCCACATATAACTACGACTTGAAATGACCTGGAGCTCCGCAGTAACTGTTTGAATACTTCTTTGTTCGAGGCTCTGGCTCTCCCCGCCCCACCCATGAGTACCATAGGCATACTTTTTAGCAACCCCAGCTGATCACGTGCGTTATCTTTACTGATGTCCTGAAAAAACTTTTCAGCAACCAAGGTTCCAGTCAAACGAATTTTAGATTCTGGCACTCCTAATTTTTTCAGTTCGTCTACTTGTTCTGGAATATTACAAATATACAAATCCGCTTCATCATACAACCAGAAAGAGTGCAAATGATAATCCGAAAAAACTATAACTAATTTTCCCAAATACAGACCTTTGGATTTCAGATAAGCGATAATCCCGGATGGCACGGTTTGAGTCGAGATGACGATCGCTGGTTGGAACTCTCGCAAAATTTGTAAAACATTTTTGACCTTGAATGATGCCAGAAATTTTCGCATCGGCAAACTTATCGCCATAACCAGACGCGAACTATACAAATACCCCCAGACCGGTGAAATTTTATCTAGGAGCATTAAATAAATTTTTATAACCGCCGAACTCGCCATGCCGCTTTCAACTTTTTCCACTGTTTCCGAGCGGACTTCATATTCTTCAGATTTACTTAACTGCTGGGCGATATTGTCAGCTGTGGCTTTGATGCCATATCCGACGGCTGTGCACAATACTAGAATTTTTGTTTTTGCCATGTGGTTATTGTAGCAGTTTTGATAACTGTCTGGATAACTGCGTCTTTTCTTTTGATTGACTTATAATCTTCCGCAGTCTTTCTTTTTCACGTTTATTGGCAGTTTTTACTAATTCCTCTAACAACAGCTGTGGCCAAAAATATAGTGGATACTTGCGTTTAAGTTCAGCAAAAGGCCTATGCGGATCGGGTTCCTGGCGATCTTTCGCTTGTTTACTCATTTTGGCAACAACACTTCGGTAACCCTCCCCGTAAAGATTCAGCCAAGTTTGAATTTTTACTATTGTATTTAACCCAACTTTTAGTTCCTTGCTAATCTCACGGTAAGTTTTACCCTCAATCAGCAATTCCGCTACCTGCAGTCTTCGCGCCAACATAATTACTTCGGATTCAGAAAGTAAATCCTTGATAAACTCCGCTCCTTCGACCGGATTGCGCAACAAAGCTACAGCTCTCGCCAATTTAACAAAAAGCCCTTCCTGCTGCTGTTTATTAAGCTTATATCCTACTGTCCTCATTTGTTTGCATGATAGCAAACACGGATACAAATGTCAATTACGAAAAGGGACCTTTGGATATATCATTTTGGCGGAGACGGGAGGATTCTATAATATATTCTCTTCGGATAATACCAAAATACAAAGAGCGTCACTGGACATAACCAAAGGTTATTTTCTTCTAAGATTTTATAGTTTATTTTGATTTTATTTCCTTTGTATATCGCGCCTTTACTAAGGCCGAGCTTTTTTACTCTATCCAATACGTCCGTGTAATCAGGGATGGGTTGGGTGGAAATCTCTGCGTAAATTTCATTGCCATTTTCCGAGAGCTGATTGAGCAGTATATCGGCACCTTTAACCATGGCTAAATGTGCTTTGGAAAGTGGGTAGTTAGGCAGATCTATAAACCAACCCGTCTCATTTTTATAGAATCTGTAGATCATTGAGCAAGTTAAAAATTTACTGGCGGTGGGTACAGGACTCGAACCTGTAAGCCCCGTGAGGGGCGCCGGTTTTCGAAACCGGTGCCTTAGCCAATTCGGCACAACCCACCGTATCATCTTATTTTAATATGGTATGGATCCCGGATCAAGTCCGGGATGGTTCTGGGGCTAGAAAAATTTTCTTAAAATTATTCATTGACTTCATCCGCTTCAAACACAAAGCTACAAAGCCAAAAGTTTGGCGATGCATCGGCGTCACGCCGTGTTTCATCAGGGCGGTCTTGTGGAACTGGGTACCGTAACCTTTATGTTTATCAAATCCGTATTCAGGAAAAATTTCATGCATCTCATGCAAAATTTTATCGCGTGCAACTTTCGCGACGAGCGATGCGGCACTGATCGACAAAATTTTTGCGTCACCACTGATGACTGGTTGTTGCACGATAGAAAGCTTTGTTAACTTATGGATGCCATCTAAGAAAAGAAAATCCGGAACAGTGTTTAATTCACTCACAGATTTTTCCATGGCGAGGAGTGAAGCTTGGTAAATATTTATTTCATCAATCGTTTCGTGTGACACGACACCGACACCAAAATCAATGCAGTGATCTTTGATAAAACTAACTAATTCATTGCGTTCTTTTTCATCAACTGTTTTGGAATCTCTCACGCGATACCACCATTTACTTTTCGATCTCTGCTTCCCTATCGATGTCGCATCTAAAATTACCGTTGCTGCAACCACAGGACCAGCAATTGGTGCTATCCCCACTTCATCACATCCAGCCACAACTCGAAATCCCTCATCCATCTTTTTTGTTTCGTATTTATATGTCGGAAATTTCATGATTGTATTATAGCAAAAACAAAAAAGACTTCACGAATCTTTCACGAAGTCTTCTTTGGTGGACCCATGGGGAATCGAACCCCAGACTCAACTATGCCATAGTCGCGTATTACCATTATACTATGGGCCCACGTCTATCAATAAATTTCCGGCGAGCAATTTGCCGAGTGAGAAACAATCTCGCAGTCCGAAGTTGCATAACCGCAACGAGGACGAGAGCTTAGGCGCAAATTTAGCGACTAGCGAAATTTGACGCCGTGTTTCGAACGGTAAATTGCGAGCTTCTGGTGCCCTTACCAGGAGTCGAACCTGGGTTTGAGATTTAGGAAATCCCTGTCCTATCCATTGAACGATAAGGGCAAAATTCTCTACAACATCTTGCAGTTTATTTTACTGGAAAAGTGATGTCCTGTAAACCCAGTGAAGTCTTTTTTGTTGGGGTTCTTTGTCAAATGTTTCATTGTTTCATTACAATCTATCTTTATACTTTTCTAAAAACTCTGGGAGCTGCGAATGGACCTGTTCAGGTTCGCGTATCATTTCGCTAATCGGAAATAGTTTCACCTCATCAAACTTATGCGGCTCATTGGTTTTCAAATCTGAAACATCAACCAATACTTTAAAATCTAAACTAATCCAATGAGTTTTTCGCCCGTCAATCTCACGATGGACTTCACGGAAACCTATAAACTCATAACTTATAACTTCACAATTATATTCTTCTTTAATTTCTTTACGCAGAGCTTGATCAACTGTTTCATAAAGTTCCAACGCTCCCCCACCTATATCCCACCGTCCTTTTTCATCGCGAGCATTTTGACTTCTTTTTGCCATAACCACATTCCCCTTCCCATCATGACAAAAATACACTACTGAATTCCCTATAAAATCAAATCCCTGTTTCATACATTAAACTTCTGTAGCGAGGCATTTTTGTAATAAATTAACTTGCGCAGCACGACGGTGCGAGCGCGTAGGCCAAAAATTCAGCAGAATTTTATGGCCGGTAATTTTTACAAATATGCCGAGCGTTTACTGGTCGGGGTGCTGGGAATTGAACCCAGTCTACACGAACCCGAATCGTGCGTACTACCGGTATACGACACCCCGTTATTAATCACGATTTAATTATAATTTTTATTTCAATTTATTTCCAGACAAGAGAACGCCAGACTGGTTGACAGGTAATCTGCAGCATGCAGAAAATGGGTTTTTTCCCTGTCGGTAGGCAGTCTGGCGTTGAGCGAACGACGTGTGACATGTTGGACCTCAGGCAGCAAGTTCGGTGGAAAGCTTCTGGGTGAGTTTGGAAAGCAGTTCGGCAGCCTTGAATACCTGTTCGGCTACAAGGTTGTCCTTCTCATCCAGAAGGATGTCAATCCATTCGCCTGCAGTGAGTTCGGCGTCTGGTGAATCATTCAAGATAAGAGGCCCCTGTATGAACAGGCTGTTTTTTCGCCTAATGTCAGTCACGTTTCTACCCTCCTTTCTGTTGTGACAGTGTGGAAATGTTATCATAAAAAGATTCTCCAATCAATAGTTAATCGCAGACAATCAATACAAACTATTCTATAATTTAATCAGATCTCTTTACTAAGCCATAAACTTGATAATTAAACAAATTTATGGTCTAATATAGTTCCACATGAAACTTCATCGATTATTATTCTATTTATTCTTATTTACTCTACCGTTTCAGACTCGGATTCTGCTTAACGCAGACCAATCCTATGTTTCATGGTATTTTGATTACCATTTAGCCATATTTTTATATCTAACTGATATTATTCTTGTCGCTTGTTTCACAAGTTGGCTTATCTTTGACCGTCCTAGTTTCACGAAACTTGTCCAATCAAGGCTGTTCTTACTTTGTTTAGGACTTGTTTCACTCATCATTGTCACCCTCTTTCACGTGAAACATGTGGAACTTGGATGGTATGGAACATTCAAATGGCTAGAATTCCTCGGAATTATCCTATATATCCGTGAAACATTTAATGAAACATTGTCATTTAAGGCTTCTGCTTGGATATTGTTTATCGGTGCATTGCTTCAAGCCGGACTAGGATGGGCACAGTTTCACATGCAACATATGGTTGGTTTGGGTTGGCTAGGGGAATATATTGCCCCTTTAGGCACGGCTGGCCTCTCTACCATTGAAACTATTAGTGGGAAGGTGATCCGTGCCTATGGAACCATGCCTCACCCAAATATTTTAGGAGCTTTCCTAATTTTGGGTCTTATCCTGGGCTTATTCTTTGTTTCACAGGAAACATCTGACCAAAAAAAGGCTAAAATAAGGCATTTTGCCCTTGAGGGTGTGCTTATTGTTATCTTAATCGGGATTTTTACATCCTTTTCACGAATGGCTTGGCTAGCCTCAGGAATCTCTATAATTAGTTTCATGGGATTCTTTTGGCTAAGAGACCAAAAAAGAAAAGTAGGATTTCTTCTTTTTATAGTACTTGTTTCATGTGTAACTATATTTTTGCTTTACAATTCGAGTTTTGAATCAAGAATATATAATCCTGATCCAAGAAGTGTCACTGACAGAGAATTTTTCAATGATAAAGGGGTGGAGATAATCAAAAAATTTCCGATACTAGGTGTGGGAGTGGGGAATTACACAGTTGCACAACAAGATTTGTTTCACATGCAACCTTGGCAATATCAACCACCGCATAATATTTTTATTTTTACCGCAGCAGAACTAGGAGTACTCGGTTTGGGATTATTTATAATGATCCTTTACGAAATTTTTTCCAAACTAAAAAATATTTTCTCTGACCCATTAGTTTTTAGTTTGACGTTGCTTGGCATTTTATTTTTAGCATTGGGACAAATGGATCATTATTTTGTTACAATTCAACAAGGAAGACTAATGTTCGGCGTGGTATTGGGAATGCTAGCAGCACTGCCGAACATAAATAACAAATCACAAATTACAAATGACACTCAAGAACTTCATTAAACTATTTGTTCCGAATTCTTTACTAAGTATCTACCATTTAGTATTGGCGAATTTGGCTGCGCTGGCATATGGTCATCCATCGAAGAATTTAATTGTGATCGGGGTCACTGGCACGAACGGAAAAAGTACGACAGTAAATTTAATTTCAAAAATTTTAGAAGAAGCAGGGTACAAAACTGCGATTAGTTCCACAGTCAACTTTAAAGTAGGGGATGATGATAAGTTGAACAATCTAAAAATGACTATGCCTGGTAGATTATTTCTCCAACACTTGATGCGCCAAGCAGTTACGACCGGTTGTCAGTTCATGATTATAGAATCGTCCTCTGAAGGAATTTTGCAGCACCGACAGATTGGTGTAGCATATGATTGCATGGTCTTTACCAACCTCACACCGGAACATCTCCAAGCTCACGGTGGATTTGAAAAATATAAAGCGGCGAAACTTGAATACTTTCACTACTTAGAAAATTTGCCTGAAAAAATTATAGACAACAAAAAAATTCCAAAAGCGATCGTGGTCAATGCTGACGATCTGTATGCGCAAGAATTTTTAAACTTCCGAGTGGATAAAAAAATTACGTTTAGTAGACACGGATTGAGGAATATAAATAATACCGAAGCGGGGATTGGTTTCACTTTTGAAAATGTTGATTTTAACCTGCATTTAAAAGGTCTTTTTGATATTTATAATTCACTAGCTGCTATAACTACTGCTAAGATTTTTGACATCGATTTGGCAACTTCTAAATCCGCATTGGAAAAAATTCCGGGGATACCTGGACGAATGGAACTAATCGATGAAGGACAGAATTTCAAAGTCTTAGTCGACTATGCACCAGAACCGATCGGATTGACACAAATGTACGCCACAGTACAAAACTGGCAACATGCAAAAATTATTCATGTACTTGGTTCCACTGGTGGCGGGCGAGACATAGATCGACGAAAAATTCTCGGCAACATAGCTGGCGAGAATGCTGATACAGTCATCGTCACTAACGAAGATCCATACAATGATGATCCGCGAAAAATTATTGATGATGTGGCTGCTGGGGCTTTAGAAAAAAATAAAATTCTGGATCAAAATCTTTTTAAAATTTTAGATCGGCGCCAAGCAATTATGAAAGCAATTTCGCTGGCCCAAGAAAATGATTTAATAATTCTCACAGGCAAAGGTGCTGAACAAAAAATAGCCGTGAAGGACGGCTATATTCCGTGGGATGATAGAAAAATTGTAAGAGAAATTATCCGACAACGATAATCACTTTGTCGCCAAACATGACATCGCCGCCATTCCAATCGTGCATGGCATTTAAGACATCATTATAATCAAATAAGAAATCTGCACCATTTCTAGTGCCCGGATCATTCGTGATAAACTGGTCATCTTTGGTATAGCCCTTGACTACAATCATGTGATAAAGAGGGCCAGGGGATCGATAATTCGGGTTGGGGAGTAATCTTCCAGCTGCTGGGACAAGAATAATTTTGCCTTCGGCAAGAAATTCTTTCATTTGAGTGGAACTTGGGCGATATATCAATTCTAACTTGGAATCAGAAATCCCAAAATACTCTTTCAAAATTGTCATAGTTTCTTTGGCTGTGGTGTCTTTGTAATAACCAAACCAACCCTCTTCAAACGCTTTTATTTTCAGTAATTCCTGATCAGCCAGATTCGCAGATGCGATCGATTTATTTTGCAAATAAAACGCCGCCATTAAAGCTGACGCTTCTTCACAAAATTCTCCGTAAGGATCTTCCCAGTTCGCGTGTGGAGCTTGAGAAGTGAAGGGGACTTTGAGATTGATTTCCACAGGCAAAGTCGTCGGTGGTGGAATAGCTGGATTTGGAGTGGTATATGGTTTAGGCTTGGGTAAATCGACATTCGAACCCCTCATATTCTGATAATAGTTAAAACCGGCCGCAGCAGCGATACCAAGTAGAATAATAAAAATTAATCGTTTCATAGGGGGTTAGTAAATCAAGAAACCATTGGTCATAGTGCTTAATTCCTGACTTGAGATAAGCTTTACTCCATCGGGGACTCCGCCATATTCGAGAAATCGGGCCCAATTCATAGCTAGAGGGTATTTAATCTTGGCATCAGAGGAAATTTCCCAAATTGTCGGACTTCCCTCAATTCTGACCCATTTGCTATGGGGATAGATGACTACTCCCATTTTATCAAATGGTAACCAATTACTAAATAGATCAGATGTGGACCAGAATTGTTCACCGTAGATCGGGTCCATGACCACAAACCCATCTGGAGCATCGATATCACCACTAAAACCAATAATCGTTCGGGCATGTTCACCCATCACCGCTGGGATCCTTTTGCCCTCTGGAGTTGTCCAATCAATTCTACTGCCACGGCCGAAGTATCCCCACATGACTATGGGGCGACCGGCATTGATGTGTTCCGCGACAGTAGCTGGCGATGCTTGAAAAATTTCTGAGCGCAAATAAGCATTGCCGACTTTGGCAATCGGTGACCAATAAACTCCATACCCGGTAGTTGGCATGCGCCCATCAATATTACCAACAAACACTTCGTTCGGATCAGAGTTCATGGGACCAAATGGCATCCTGTCGATCAATTCTGATTCAGGAATGTCTAACCCATAAGCAGATAGCGCCATCTTTAGTGCTGCAATTTCACAGCTAAGCGAATGCTCTTGGCGATGGAATGGGACATCTAGTCTGGTCGTGATCGCATGGCCATTTACAGCGCCCGATTGAAAAATATTTTTATTGAGGAGGCGATTGAGATGGATTAGAGTTGCACTCCAACTCGAACGAGTCTGCTGCCAAAGGCCGAGTATTAAAAAACACGCAAGAATAATCGCACTGGCCTTGGTGTTCGGTAAATATTTCTTGAGTTTGAAATTTTTCATTTTCATGTTTGTTTTTATACCACAGACCTCAAATGGAATCCATACATATTTGAACCAAATCTACTGCTTTGGACTTAGCGGGAATCGAACCCACGTCTCCACAATGCGAATGTGGCGTCTTACCACTGGACCATAAGCCCTCAGATTAAAATTTCAGAACTTGGGCGAAGAATTGGTCGACTGAACCAGTCGAACGATTGAAGAAATAAAGTCCGATCAAAATCGCAAAGAAAATTGCGTTCATAGTGACCACAAAAATCAAATCTCTGCGAACCTGGTCGTACTCTTCTTGTTCCCGTTGATTTACTATATCCATTGCATTAGTATATAATGTCGGCATGAATGAGACAAATTTGCTATATTTATCGCTAGGTTTATCCGGCTTGTTGCTATTGGCTGTAATTTGGTTAGTGATCAGGGTGACCAAGCTCAACCAAGTCCGAAAAGAATTTTTTTCTTCTGGAATCAAGAAAGATTTGGAGCAAATTTTAGTCGAGCAAAACCGCTCCATCAGTATTATCAATAAAGACATTCGACAAATCGAAAAAGAAATCGCTCAAGGCCAGAAAGACAACACCCAAAATTTTCAAAAAATTGGTTTTATCCGATTTAATCCGTTTGATGATGCAGGTGGCAATATCAGTTTTGCTTTAGCTCTGCTGAATTCACACAATGATGGATTTGTGCTTTCCTCATTACATGGTCGTGATGGAACTAGAGTTTACGCAAAAGTAGTTCGAAGCGGATTATCTGAATCACAACTCACTGAAGAAGAAGTAGAAGCAATTAAAAAAGCAAAATAATGGCCAAGATTCAAGAACATCCAGATACCGTCGTCTCATCTTCAATGCGGATTGAAGGAGAGTTGAAATCGAATGGCAATATAAGTATAGATGGCGTGGTTCATGGCAAAGTCCAAACCAGTCGTGATCTAATGATCGGTCCAAATGCAAGAATCGAAGCTGATGTGAATGCAGCAAATGCTACCATCGCCGGCACTATTCAAGGCAATGTTATCGTGAAAGGTGCATTGATGATTCTCGAAACCGGAAAAATTATCGGCAACATCAGTTGTGGCACGCTTAGTGTCAGAGAAGGTGCATACTTTTCTGGTGCGTGTAAGATGAATGAACCAAAGCTACCGATAATGGAACCGCAGGAATGATATGTACTACTATATCGTTGATCCAGAACAACTAACACAAAAAGAATTTGAACGAGTACAAAGTATTTTGTACTCGTCTTTGTCTGAATTTCGAATTTCTGGCGAAGTCGTGCGAGCAACTGGAGTCCGAACCATTCCCCAATTAGTCGAAAATGCATTTGCCCACGAAGCAAAAACAATAGTGGCGGTAGGGAGTGAAGCGACACTCCATGAAGTTATCAACGCCGTTGGCAGACGTGATATGGTCATAGGCTTTATCCCCCTGGTGGATAGTGAAATTGCCAAAATCCTCGGGATCAAAGATATCCCGCAAGCAGCGCAAACCATTGCTTTCCGGCGAGTCGAATCTATCGATCTAGCTATGGTTAATGAATATTTATTTCTAACTCAAATAGCTCTGGGTGACGCTGAAACTCTTTCTGAAATTAGTTTTCGAGCTGATGATCGATTCCAAGCTCGCCAGAATTTCACACTCGGTGCGATTATAAACATGAGATATAATGAATCTTACAGCAAAATCGGGGATCCGACAGATGGGGTACTGGACGTTCTATTAATGCCATCAATTTCCAAAGTCACGGCTTTTCTCAAACGTCGAATCCTGAAGGCTAAATATTATGAGCAAATAGCTCTGACATCGGTTTTGCATGTGATGAAAATGGAACTAGTTCTACCAGAAGGATTGCCGCTGACACTCAACGGAAAAATAGTCGCCAAAACTCCAGCGACCATAGAGCTATTACCAAAAGCCCTAAAAATGATCGTCGGCAAAGAGAGAAAATTTTAGGGTTCCTGATATTTTATATCGGTGAGGCAGAGAGGCTTTTTAGACCTGATGTGTCGGGCCCTTGAAAGGTGCAGTTTTGATTCTTTCCTTCAACTGCACATTTTCAATTTCCAGTTCATGAATTTTATTCTTTAAGTCCGTCACGATTATTTTACTTTCATTGATTTTTCTATCTTTACCAAAAATCTTAAACCAAGAAGAAATAAAATCAACTAAGCTTAAAAGCCAAGAAATAAGGAATCCTAAAATTAAGGACAAAATAATGACCAGATATTGAGGCACTTGGTCAAAACTATAGTTCCCAAGTTTGATGGTAACTATGGCGCTATTTTGAATCGCAAAAAAAGTGACTAGTAAGCCCAAGATTAAAATTAATATTATGTTTAACATATGGTAACAATAGCTTTTCAGAAGCTATTTGGCAATTGTTAAAATGTCTTAGGGATCGTAACATAACTTTACAAAGAAAAAACTCCACACTAAGTGGAGTTTTTTCTTTGAGCGGGTTAGTGGAGAACGTTAGAACCTATTGGCAGACCACTGCCGACCGCTTCTTTATCCCAAGCCTAACATTGGAAACAGCTAAAATCAATTAAAAATGGCTGCCCGCATTACTAAGATTGTTCTTTCACTTTTTTTTAAAAATATCTATATCATATCCACCGCTACCTTGTGAAAAATGGTCAACTGAAAAATCATTGTCTTTATCCAAGTGAAAATCAGACCCTGCTGAAACAAATGAGCCATTAGGGTCTAAAACTCTGGCAATTTCTGCTGCGACCTGATTATGATATTTCCGAGGTATTAAGTCTAAATCAATATTACCCGCATAAACACTTACAGAATTATCTGGCAATCTTTTCAGGAAAGACAACATATCCTCTGGCACGATAGCCACAGGAATTCTTTCAGGAAACCTATACCAATATGAGTGTTTGTTAATTCCGCTTTTATCTGAACGGTCATAGGGGTTCTGTGCTCGTGAAAAATAGCTTGCTAAATTATGAGGATGAAATGCTTCAACAGCTACAAATCCTTTGGCTTTATATTTCCCTGCAATATGATAAGCCGATGGATAACTTCCTGCACCTAAGTCTACAACAATTTGGTCTTTCCAGTCACTGAATAATTCTTTCATTTTTCTTTCACCTTTATAAATGCTTTCTAGGTCTGCGGAAAAAGAGGCGGTTAGGCTATCAGTGAATGGTGATGTTGAATCACCCCCCTCGTTTAGTCCCAATTCTCTAATCTTCGTCATATTTATCTTAGCTTGTCCCTCCAAGTCATCTGGCAGATTTTCGGTGTTTATTCCTTTTATTAGTTCACTAACTTTTACAATAGGAACTGGCTTAAATTTTTCTATATCATTTTCTCTTTCCTCTGACATTGCTCTCTGCTCATCAGTCAGCATCGCTTCTGCAGCTTTCATTTCATCTTCAGTTGGATTATATTTATCTGGCATATTTCATAGTTTATCAGAAAGTTCTTAGCAAAGCGACTTAGCACATCCTACTATGCCATTATTTAGCTTCGGTTCTAATTATTATTACCTGTAAACAAAAACACCCAATGAAACATTGAGTGCCTTTGTTGGAGCGGGTAGCGGGACTCGAACCCGCCTGTCTTGCTTGGCAAGCAAGTGTATTACCCCTATACTATACCCGCATAATTTCTTTTGAACATAGATCTATCCAAACTTTTATTTTTTCCTTTAGTCCTGCTCCACCAATTCTGACCATACAAATGCCGTATTCGAGTCTTTTTGTAGGATGATTCCCTTTAATCACTTGAGTTTTATGAAACTGAACGATAGGTATTTTTAAATATTTACTCCAAAAACTTTTGCATACTGTATCCTTTAAATCAGGATATAAAATCAAACCGATTCTAATATTTGCTTTTGAAACTTTGCAAATCTTTAAAGCGAATTTGATAAAAATTCGGATCATTCGTGGATCAATATTGGCTAGTCGAACATTACTACTTTTTTTACCATTATCTCCCTCTGCCCAATAAAGCATTACACCCGAGATAAATAAAGGGTTATTCTTCAATAGCTCAAATTCTTCTATAGCTTGTAACCGATATCCTGCTCTCCAATCTAGCCAGCGTTTTTGATTAGCTTTCGCCATTAAACGCATCCGCTTTTGTGCTAGCAAGTTGGCCTTTGTGATAAGTTTATTTTTTACAATACCTGACCACTTAAGACCACTAAACCATTCTGATAAAGTGCTTTTGGGAATTTGCAACTCTCGACTTATAAAACCATAACTTTTCCCAGATTTTCTTAATAGCAGTGCTAAATGTTTATCGTTTCTAGCCATAATTAAAACTATAGTTATTTACCTGTCTATTATACCATTAAGGGTTCGGTTTTTAAAGAACATCAAATATTTCTGGTGCCGCGGGGGTGAGTCGAACACCCGACGCCAGCCTCTTCCGAAGCTATGTGGACTATATCATCATCCTTACTAAAGGAGTTGGGCGCTGTTTGCAAGATTATTGTTGGGACTCACTTGCTAGTCTCTACACCTTCCAGAAAACCATTGCCCTTTCTGGCTTGGCTCGGGATTGTCCAGCATGACTGGGGTTCCCCCGAATTCACCCAATTTTTCTCAAGAACCATTACTGATTCTGGCCCCAAAGATATTTAGGGCTGCGCTCTACCGCTGAGCTACCGCGGCGTGATGTACATTATACCAAATTCTTCTGGTGGACGGTGCAGGATTCGAACCTGCGACCTCCTCGGTGTAAACGAGGCGCTCTAACCAGCTGAGCTAACCGTCCGTGGTGCGCGGGAGAGGACTCGAACCTCCACGCTCGTAAGAGCACTGCCACCTCAAGGCAGCCTGGCTACCAGTTACAGCACCCGCGCATACAACTGGTTGATTATAGCCCAAATATGGGGCAATGATCAAGCCTTGACAAAGCTGGCGTTTTATGCTAAGATTGATAGTTGCGTACCCGACCCTGTCTCCGGACAGGGCGGGGCAGGCAACATTACGCCATAAAAGCCTAATGTTGTCAAAAAGCCCATATTTGCAGGGTTACGCAAACAAAATCAAGCTCTTTATAAATTATAAGGTCTAACCAACTTTGTTTATCCGTAGCCAGGAGCTATGAATAACCAAAGCTAAGAAAGCATTATTCAATGACTAGACGTTTTGTCTGGGTAATGCTGATCATGGTCGTGAGCACTATGGTGTTCCCAATTCATGTGTCAGCTGCTACCGAAAACAAAACAACCCTTGTCTTTGAAATAAAAATTTCTGATTTAACTAAAATTCTCGAAGGAAAAAAGACTGAACCAAAACCTGAACCAGTTGTGACCCCGACACCAGTTGCAAAGTCAGCATCTAAATATGCTTTACCTCCAAAAACAGTAGGTGACGCTCGAGTCTATATGCACGAACCAGAAATTCGAGCATATATCTGTCCAAAAATTGGCGACATCAATAAATGTAATATCTTTATTGCCGTCCTCAAGGCAGAAAATGGTACTCATGAATGTACCAGAGATAATCGTGGATTGAACCGCAACGGTTCAGTCGACATCGGATTGGCCCAGATTAACTGGAGACCAGGAAATCCATGGCACACATTCGAACAGTTACAGGATTGTAAGTATAACTTGGATGTCGCGTTAGAAATGTATTCTCGACGTGGATTCCAACCTTGGTATGCTTATACTAAAGGAGCTTACCTAAAACATTTGCCAGCAGTCTTAGCTTCTGCAAAAATAATTGCAGAAACAGCTCCAGTTGAACCTTTAATCAATTAAACAAAACATAAAGCCCCGCTACTAAGCGGGGCTTTTAAAATTATTTCCATGAATTTGGTGCCCAGGGAGGGACTCGAACCCTCAAGGCCTTTCGGCCACAGCATTTTAAGTGCTGCGTGTATGCCAGTTCCACCACCAGGGCATTTGAGTTAAAAACAAATAAAAATTTAACCAGAAGCATTCTCCAAGAAATTTTTATTTGAAAGAGGCATTAATCCCGAAGGCCGGAGCGAATTCGACGACTAGTCGGATACGCGTAGGCCTAAGGGTTAATTGACTCGTGGAGGCGTGAACGGGAGTTGCACCCGTCTACGCGGTTTTGCAGACCGCTTCCTAACTGCTCGGACATCACGCCTCGTTGCAGCAAATATTATAGCGTATTATTGACATTTTGCGCAATTTTTGCTATAATAATACATACGATGGATATAGTTCGAAAACTTACTTTAACTAACGGTATCCCGCAAATCAAAGCAAGTTTTGCCACGATGAAACCAAAACAAAAATTTTTCTTGCAGTTGTTTTTGTTTGCATTACTCTTGAATTTAATCCCGCATCAATCGCATGCGTGGACAATTAAAGCTCCAACTTCGAAAGAGCCAATTTTAGTTTTTGATGAGAATGATAAAGCTTACCAAGATATTATTGATTCCATTAATTACGTTCTTCGCGGCAAACAAAACAACGAAGAAGTTCGCAAGCAAGCAGTCCGCCAGGGGCATTTACGAATCAAAGTAAAAAATTATTTGGAAACTAAAAAATCTCCGCTTGCTGAGCACACTGATATTCTGATCACTATGCCGAATTGGAAACGAATAGTCGCGCTAGCTAATGCTGAAAGTAGTATGTGTCGCAAATATCCGGTGAGTCTGGCAAATTGCTGGGGCGTTGGTGGATCCAATCTTTGGGATATGGGTAATAACCTCGGTGATGGAATTATGGAAATGAATAAATTTTTAGAAAATTATCCACTACGCTCAAATGTGAAGTATGCACAAATGACATTTAAGCAGATGAATGGATTATATAAACAGCCAGCAAAAGCACACTGGCTCTACAACGTCCAAGTCATCTACGACGATCTGAACAATATCGAAAAAAGTATTTAAAAAACCGTCCCGATTTATCGGGACGGTTTTTTGTTATGATTGCTTTTCTGGTTCAGCTGGAGGTACTGGATTTGTTACGGCACGGAGAGAAAGTCCCAAACGATGTTCTTGAGGTTCGATCGAGATGATTTTAAATTCTCGTTCTTCACCAACTTTTAGAATATCATTCGTGTCTTTGACTTCTTCATTTGATAATTCAACAGAGTGGACTAACCCAAAAATTTCTGGGTCCAATTCTACGAATGCACCAAATGGCATAACTTTACTAACTTTACCTTTGACGATTTGACCGACTTGGTATTTCTTGATTGATTCTACCCAAGGATCAGGTTGCAATCGTTTGATGGAGAGAGAAATGCGATCTTTGTCGATAGAAATTACTTGAGCTTGAACTTTCTGACCAACTTTATATAGATCTTTTGGATGCTCGATGCGGCTCCAAGCCAATTCGGAAATGTGGACCAATCCTTCTAACCCCTGTCCAAACTTCAAGAAAATTCCGAAATCGACAATACCGGAGACTTCGCCTTCGACATTCATACCGATGGTCAATTTGGAGATTTTACCACGGAGCTCGTCTTCACCTACAGCTTTTTCCGAAACGATTAGTTTCTCATCGCGAGGATCAGCTGTAATGATTTGGACATCAAATTGGTTACCGACATAGCTCTTCAGTACTTCCAAAATCTTGGTTTTATCGCCTTCTTCAACGCGAGGGTAATGTTCAGAAGATAGCTGGGAAACTGGTAAAAAGCCAATTACTCCGTTAACTTCCACGATCAAACCGCCCTTATTCGCTTCCATAATCTTGGTTTTGATCACTTCGCGAGTTTGCATGCGACCAATCAAAGTTTGCCAGACACGTTCTTGGCCAGCTTGGCGGAAAGAAAGCTCGATGTTGCCTTCTTTGTTTTCAGGTTCAACGACCGAAGCCACCACTGGGTCACCAATTTTGAGACTGCTTAATCGAACTGATTCGTCATAAAGCTCTCGTCCCCGGACTACTCCAAGTCCATAACCTTCGATGTCGATGTAAACTTCGTTTTTACCAACTGACAAAACACGACCTTCTAATACGTCGTCAACTTTCGGCACCTTTATTTCTACTCCTTCTAAAGCCAGCAAGTCTTGCATAGTCTTTACTGAGGCAGTAGCAGTTGTCATGATTTTCTAGTGTTTAGCAATTCGGCCCGCCTTGACTCAGACGAGCCCTACCTCAAGGCGAGGCAGGCGCTGCGATTGACTAAACCCCTTCCTGCCTGCCGGCAGGCAGGTCTTACGCTTGAGGCATTATACTCCAAAACAGCATTGAAATCAAGACCGAAAAATGGTAAAATATAGAGGCAGAAAGATGCGCTTTATAGCAGCATTTTTTGTTGAAAATAAGGCTATTTTATGACCATATCCTGGTACGGGCTATCAAGTTTCAAAATCATCGGCAAAGATCTAACTATTATCACTGATCCATTTGGGAGTGGCTCTGGTTTGTCGCCAGTTCGGGGTGGGGCTGATATCGTTATTTCTTCTAATCCCAGCTTAGAAATTGCGAATAATTTTTCTTCAATTACAGGAACTCCTTTTATCATCACTGGGCCTGGTGAGTATGATATTAAAGGTGCCTTTATTATTGGTGCCCCAGGAAAAGGTGGGACGATCTATAGTATTGAGGTTGAGGGGATCCGGATCGCTTTCTTAGGTCAGATCAAACAAACCGAGCTCACTGATGACCAAAAAGAAAGCCTGGAGGGAGCAGATATTATTTTAGTACCTGTTGGTGGAAAAGATGTTATGGATTTTGAGACAGCAGCGAAAGTAGCAACCAAACTAGAACCATTTGTCGTTATCCCGCATAGTTACAAAATTCCTGGGGTAAGTTTGAATTTAGATAAATTAGATAAGTTTTTACAGGAAATGGGCGGAAAACACCAAGAAATGGACAAACTAACTCTGAAGAAGAAAGAATTGGTCGGGGAGCAAACGCAATTAATTATTCTGACCCCACAACGATGATTCCCTTAGATCGACTCCAAAAACTTCCTTATAATACCCGGGTAAAAATTCTTTGGGTTGCATCGGCTATCGCAGCGATTGGGCTGATTATTTTATTTACTCAAAGCATTCGCAATACAGTAGAGAACAGTAGCGGTGAAAATTTAATTGAGCTTAATAATTCCAAAACCACCCTGCCGAATAGCCCGCAAGAATTTGCAAAAGTTGAAAGAGTCGAACAGGGCGAAAATGGACTCAAGGTTTATTTTAATCTGAATAACAATACTAATGACATTCTAAATGTTTCAAAAATATCTGATATCAGTTTGGTGATTAATGATAAAATAATCACAGCTCAACAAATCACCGATCGCCAAGGCAAACCATTTGTCCAAAAAATCCTCTCCAAGACGCAAAATTTCGGCATCCTCTACTTTGAGCCGACCAATGCCAAAACTGCGCAACTTATTTTAAGTAATATGTCACTAGAAAACGACGCGTCAAATATATTTCAACAAACCCTTGATCTGAATCTAGAAGAATTAAATAATCCAGCCAATGTCAGAAACTGACGGCTACGAAAGTACGAAAGAACTACGAAAATACAAAAGGGTTAGTCCACTTCGTAATTTCGTAAAAGTTTCGTAAGTTCGTAGATAATAACTATGGCCAACCAAGAACCAACAAAAGAATCTAGCACTATAGGGAAAATCAATCTCCGTCCAATCGAGCGGGAGATGGAAGAATCCTACCTCGACTACGCGATGAGCGTAATTGTGGCCAGGGCTCTTCCTGATGTCCGCGATGGGCTAAAACCAGTCCATCGTCGGATTCTATATGCGATGTCTGAATTGGGACTGCGCTCAAACGTCAAATTCCGTAAATCCGCCGCTGTCGTCGGAGAAGTGTTGGCCAAATATCACCCTCACGGTGATGCCGCTGTTTATGATTCCATGGTCAGATTGGCCCAAGAATTCGCTATGCGGTATCCGTTAGTGGATGGCCAAGGCAACTTCGGATCCATGGACGGCGATGCTCCAGCTGCCATGCGTTATACCGAAGCTCGCATGATGGCTTTGGCTGAAGAAATGCTCGCTGACCTCGATAAAGAAACTGTGGACTGGATGGACAACTACGATGCCACCAAGAAAGAACCGAAAGTTTTACCAGCAAAAGCACCCCAACTTTTACTCAACGGAACACTCGGCATTGCGGTAGGTATGGCCACCAATATTCCACCGCATAATTTGGGGGAAGTTGTCGACGCCACGATTAAATTAATAGATGAACCGACTTCAACCACTGAAGATTTATTAGAATTTGTAAAAGGACCGGATTTTCCAACTGGTGGATATATTTACGACTGGAACACGATCAAACAAATGTATGCCACTGGCAAAGGTCCAGTGGTTATGCGCGCCCGCACGGAAATCATCGAAGAGAAGGGTATGCATAAAATTATCATCAATGAAATTCCGTATCAGGTCAACAAAGCATCCCTCCTTGAACAATTCGCAGAATTAGTCAAAGATAAACGCGTGGAAGGAATCAAAGATATTCGCGATGAATCTGACAAAGATGGGGTGCGCGTAGTGATAGAACTGAAAAAAGAAGGATTGCCCAATAAAATCTTAAACCAGCTTTTCAAATTTTCTTCTCTCCAGGAAACCTTCCACGTCAACATGTTGGCACTAGTGGATGGCATCGAACCACAGGTCCTGAATCTGAAAAATATTCTTGAATACTACATCAAGCACCGACTGGAAATCATCAAACGCAGAACGGTTTTTGATCTGAACAAAGCCAAAGATCGTGCTCATATTTTGGAAGGTTTAAAAAAAGCCCTCGATCATATTGATGCGATAATCGCGACAATCAAAAAATCGGAGACTACAGAAGAAGCTCATGCGGCTTTGATGAGCAAATTTAAATTATCGGATAAACAAGCTTCAGCTATTTTACAAATGCAACTTCGAGCATTGGCTGGACTGGAACGCAAAAAAATCAATGATGAGTTGAAAGAAAAATATGCGTTGATCGAAGAATTGGAAGACTTGCTCAAAAGCGAAAAGAAAATGCGTGGAGTAGTTAAAACTGAACTTACAGAATTGAAAGATAAATACGGCAATCCTCGCAAAACAACTTTGGTCAAGCAGCCAATAGGTGAATTCAAAGTGGAAGATCTGATCCCTGAAGAACAGGCCATGGTTATCATCACCAAATCTGGGTATGTAAAACGTCTGCCGCCTGAAACTTACAAAACACAAGGCCGTGGTGGGAAGGGCGTGATCGGCATGACTACTAAAGAAGAAGATGTCGTGGAATGGCTCAACACAACCAATACTCATGATGATATCCTATTCTTTACTACGAAAGGACGCGTGTTCCAAACTAAAGTTTATGAATTACCAGAAGGCTCAAGAACTGCCCGGGGCCAGGCTTTGGTTAACTTCTTGGAACTCCCCAATGACGAAACTGTCTCATCAATTCTGACGATATCCAAAAAAACTTCAGCCAAATATTTAATGCTCGCAACCAAGCAGGGTTTGATTAAGAAAACCCCGATCGAAGAATTTGCAAAAGTTAGACGCTCCGGATTGATCGCGATTAAGATTAAACCAGGAGATGAATTAAAGTGGGTCAAACGCTCGGGTGGTGCTGATAACGTCATCCTATCCACGTCCAATGGCCAAGCTATCCGCTTTAACGAAAAAGATGTCAGACCCATGGGTCGTACTGCTGCTGGAGTCAAAGGTATGCGACTCAAGAAAGATGATCATCTCATGAGTATGGATTTGATTTCAGAAAAAGATAATATCGATAATCTCCAAATCTTGGTTGTGACTGAAAACGGACTGGGTAAGAAAACTGATTTGAAATTCTACAAAATCCAACATCGTGGGGGATCGGGAATCAAAACTTTGAAAGTCACCCCTAAGACTGGACGCATCGTCTCTCTCCACGTAATCAACAAAGCCGAAGACCATGACTTAGTGGTGATCTCGAAACTAGGGCAAACTCTCCGTACCCCAGTAGGTAAAATCTCGACCCTGGGACGTGCGACCCAAGGTGTCAGGGTCATGACCCTGGATGCCGGCGACAAAGTCGCAACTACAACATTGATATAGCTCACAAAAAACTGCCCCATGGGCAGTTTTTTTAATTCTTAAGAACTTCTTTTTCAAATGTTTCCAAGTGAAATTCTTTCATGTATTGATCGAGGCTCGTCATCATGACACCGTGTGGCAGAACACCTGTCTGTAGAGGCTGATTTTTGATTGCATCCAACATTTCTGCAGTAGGTCTCCAATCCATTCCTGCTGCTTCTAATAAAGCTTTTAACTGATAACATTCTTGCCACATAACCATTAGTTTCAATTCTTCAAAGTCTTTCTTTCTAATTTCTTTATATAAGCTCTCGGCCTTTGTAGCTAAATGAAAAGTTAATTTTTTAATTTCTTCTAATGTTAAAGGTTTCCCATCAGCAATTACTGCAAAGTATCTCAATCCAGAAATCGGATTGCCACTTTTCAAAATCGTATGACAGCCGACACAACTTATTTCCCATTCTACTTTTTCGAAAAGCTGGTAGATCTGAAACTTTTTTATTTCAGGCATCAATTCTTTGGGCCATAATGGGTGTGGTTGCAAATCAGGGAAATCGCGAATCAATAAAGTTAAATTTTTACCAGCCCTATGTTTATGATAAGGACCATATGCGTCCCAGCCAAAATCCGTAACCACGTCGTTGTATAAACCATGTACGATCGATGCCGCAGCCGTGATTAACTTTCCTAATACCCGGGCATCTGACTCCGTAGCTGTTCTCCACAGGATTGTTTTCATAATTTGTTCTACTTCCTCACGTCTATGAAGCGGAGTGCTATATTTCCCGAAGGGATCTTCGATACATGCTTCTTGCAACATTCTAGCTTTGAAATTAGTAAATCTCCGATATACTTCTTTGTTCTTTTTGCCTGCCCCAACATATGAAGGAATAGCTTTAATTAAAATAGCTCTCATGTTCGAAGGCATTGGTAACAAGTGCTTTAAGTCTTTATAGTGTTTTTTATCGACATCTAACTTATCGAAGGCTTTTAAAACCTCGATTAGCCAGAGATCATACCAAAGTCCAAAAAAATGGAAAAAATCTAATGGCTGGAATGCATCAATTGTATTCCCCGCATAAATTCCATAAGAAGCTTTGGCAAAATCTTTAATCCAAGTCATATATTTCTCCTGTGATCGCATCGACTTTAATTCTCTGACCATCTTTGATTAGCTTTGTACCTAATTTAGTATTAACAATACAGGGAATCCCCATTTCACGGCTTAAAATCGCGGGATGAGACGTAATCCCGCCCATATCAGTGACAATAGCAGATGCTTTCATCATAGCCATAACCATAGTTGGATCTGTTAGAGTGGTGACCATGATTGCATCTTGAGGAAATTCTTTTGCGTCATCTCCAGGTAAAAAAACTTTTGCAATTCCTTCAATGATTCCATTTGATGCTGGTAACCCTTTTAACATTAATTTATTCATATTTATTCTCCTTCACTCAAATTAGTATTAATTACCAAATTCAGGGAAGGGAGGGAACGAAGAGACTGGCGTCTCAATCGTTCCCTGAAGGTGGGAGTCGCGGGGAGCGACTATTCGTTGATGGTGAGGTCGGGTCGGAACTCCATCGCGATCTGGCGATCGCTGGAGTACACGATCCCGCCACCCATGGTGGGGATCCAAGCGCCCTCGGTCGGGATCTGCTCGAGCATCAACTTCTTGACGTGCTTGTAGTAGCACAGTGTCACCTGCTCGAAGTTGAGATCGAAGAGCACGGGTTCGACACCGTAATCGGCGAGTACCGACTGGGAGACCCGATCGGCGAAGACGTGCGGTGGCTCGGACCAGAATGATCCGGCTGTCTTGCCTGCGAGGTACCGGTGGGGCGAAAAGTCACCCTTGTCAGGCCCACCGAACTCGACGAGGCTCTGCTCGTAGTTCGCGTAGTGGGGGTAGGTGACGGCAGGCGAGGTCCAGACGTCGACCGTGAGGCCGGTGAGATCGGTGATCGCTTCCGCTGTGGAACGACCGCCATCCCAATTGCGCTGGTTGTCACCGACGATGACGAGACGCGGAGTGATCCCCATGGCGACGAGCAGACGACCCTGATCCATCGCCTTCACAACTTCAGAGGACAACAGACCAAGCTTTCGATCGTCGAGATTGCGCGAGTAGGTCAGTGCTGCGCGAACCGGTGGGGTGAGCTGAGCGTCTGTGACCGGCTTGCGGTACCCGAAGTGACGACGAACGATGACTGAAATCCCGTGCCGTTTCGCGAACTCTCTAATATCCATCATGCCCTCCTTTGGGCTTTGAAATGTTAGCTAGGTTATCTAGCATAACCGGAAATAATATCATATATTCGGTTCCTAGTCAATCAAACTGACTTAAATAATGGCCAAATTTTGGCTTAGATAAAGTAATATTTGATATTTAGTGATATGTTGTCAGAAATATTGACAATTTACGGATTTTAATATATACTAATATATATGGAAATCCCAGAAATCCTTGAAAAAACCGGTTTAAACCAAAAAGAAGCCATCGTTTACATGGCTCTATTAGAGTTGGGCACTGCTTCAGTTGAGGCTATTGCACATAAAGCAGGGACTAAAAGACCTACTACTTATTTGATTCTGGATGATTTACAAAAAAAGGGGTTAGCGACACTGGTCCCACGTTCAAAAAAAATACTTTACATGCCAGAATCTCCGGACAAAATTATTTCGGACCTGAATCGAAAACAAGAATTGATGAAACGATTTCTACCAAATTTATTAGCAGTGTATAACGAACCAAAAAATAAACCCCAAGTCCTTCTTTACGAGGGCAGGCAGGCTGTCAAAGATCTATATGACAAAATTCTAGAATCAAAAGAAGTGGATTGGTTCGCGACGATTCGAGATTTCTTAAATGTCTATCCTGAATACACTTCTCAGCTAATAGCAAAAACGCAGAGAAAAGAAATTAAGACCAGAGAAATACTAACTCAAAACGAAGCTGACATCGGCTATGCGAAGACAGTCCCTCAAAGCGAGTTCTACCAGCAAAGATTTTCTAAAAAGGATGAAGAGTTCTTAACTGATAATGCTCTCTACGACGGTAACGTTGCATTTTTCTCTTACGAACCACACATCTTTGCCGTGGTTATCCAAAGCAAAACCATTTATCAATCTCTCAAAACATTATTCAACATGGCCTGGACACAAGCCGAGCCTTATGAGAAAGTAGTAAAAGAGTATAGTTGACATTGGTGATAATTTTATAGTAATATGAATATATGAAAATACAAGTCAAAGAAAATTTAAGTTCAGCAGTAAAAATTGGGGCGAGTCGTCAGGTGGTAATTCCAAAGCGTATTCATGATGCTTTAGGATTACAGCCAGGAGACTACTTACAGGTAGAATTATCCAAGGGCGTAGTAATATTCAAACCAAAAACCCTGATTGATAAAAAAATCCTGGAAGATGTACAAGCGAGCATGGAAGATATCAGAAACGGACGCTTTTCTGGCCCATTTGATACTGCTGACAAAGCGGCTCGATCCCTTCACAAAGCCGCTCGCACTCACCAGATAAAAAAATAATGCAGGTCATCCATTCAGCCAGATTTGAAAAACAGTATGCGACTGCTCCGGCCGAAGTCCAAAAAGCATTCGATAAGCAACAACGCCTGTTGCTTACTAACCTTCGACATCCATCGCTACGCGCTAAAAAATTTAATAAAACAATTAATCTTTGGCAAGCCAGGGTTACTCGCTCCTGGCGCTTTTATTTTACCATCGAGGATCATACTTATTATCTTCACAGCCTACGTGAACATCCTAAATAAACAATCTTATTCTCATGTCTGGACATTCGAAATGGGCGCAAATTAAAAGATCGAAAGCCATCATCGATGCGAAACGCGGTGGTGTTTTTACCAAACTCGGTCGCAACATTAGTATTGCGGTCAAAACTGGAGGCGGTCCTGATCCAGAATTTAATTTCAAACTCCGCATGGCGATAGATCGAGCCAAAGAAGCGGGGATGCCGAAGGACAACATCGAACGTGCTGTAAAAAAAGGAACAGGTGAAGGAAAAGACGCTATTTCCAAGGTCACAGTAGAAGGTTATGGTCCAGCTGGTTCAGCTTTTATTGTAGAAGGAGTTACTGATAATACTAATCGGACTACTCAAAATATCCGGACAATCTTTACCAAAAACCATGGCCGGATGGGGGAACAAGGATCAGTCGCTTGGATGTTTGAATCCAAAGGGGAAATCCTGGTGGCCCATCAAAAAGGAATCGAAGATTTACCACTAGAGCTAATAGATCAAGGAGTGGAAGATGTCAAAGAGACTGAAGAAGGCTTAGAAATTTATACCTTACCTATAGATTTAGAAAAAACTAAGAAGTTTATAGAAAGCAAAGGAATAAAGATTCTTTCTTCTGAATTAATCATGCGCCCAGCACAGAGTGTGGAGATTCCTGAGGAAGATAAGCAAAAAGTTCAAACCCTCATCGATGCACTGAATGACGATGACGATGTGGTTAATATTCATTCTAACGTAAACCTATGAAGATACTAGGAATAGATCCAGGCATCGGGCGAACTGGTTATGCCATACTCGAACAAACTGGCAATAATATCGTACTAAAAGTTGTCGGATGCATCACGACTAAAGTCGGTGACGCAGAGTATCAACGACTGCTGGAAATCAAGCAAGATTTGGATTCGATTATAAAAAAATATAAACCAGATGCGGTCTGTATCGAATCATTATTTTTTGCCGCGAATGCGAAAACTGCTATGAGTGTCGGCCAAGCCAGAGGAGTGATCGTGGTTACCGCCGCAGAACACAAACTGAAAATAATCGAGGTTACCCCACTACAAGTAAAAATTTCTGCCACGGGCTACGGTAAAGCAGACAAAGCTCAAGTGCATCGTATGATGCAGACTGTTTTGAAACTAAAAAAAAACCCCAAGCCTGATGACGCAGCTGACGCAGTAGCCATCGCATGGAGCGGAATTTCAAGACTAAAATTTAATAAGTAATCTATGTCCTGTATTGCTCGGCCGAGCAATGTTCGATACAGCAGTGGCATGATAGTTTACAAAGCACTCTTTAAAATATATACTAAGATTCTATGAATGAGAGAAAATTTTATCGCTCCAAAAATAATCGGAAAATCGCAGGTGTAGCTGGTGGACTAGCTCACTATTTTAATATTGATCCAACTCTTGTTCGTCTCGGATTTGTCCTCGGAATATTCCTCAATGGACTCGGGCTCATAGCATATCTGGTACTTTGGGTGCTCGCCGACGAAGAGCATCATCAATCCCATCCAACTGCTTAAATCCTGACTTCTGTCAGGATTTTTTAAATGCCTAATAAATTATAGGTCGAGTAAATAAAAAAGGCTGGCACTGGTGCCAACCGCGAACGTTTACGGACCCGGCTCCGTGCTATCCGCCCACCTCCTGCTCGGTGCCGCGATGCGCGTCTCAATAGTCAGATTGCCGCTTTCGTCGGTCCCCTCGACAAAAGAAGCGTGTTCGAATGCTTCTCTCGGTATATGCGATCGCTCCGAGACGTCGTCGATGAACCGCAGAAAACCCCGTGCAATCTTCTGCCGAGTACCCAGATCTACATTTCCCGCAACTTTTTGCAGGAAGTCACTAACCGCAGCTTCCAAATCCATAGTTCCTCCGAACGTCAGGAACTTTACCATAAATAAGACCCCGGATCAAGTCCCGGGTGGTTCATATTAGGGCTACTTTATTCTTATAAACTTTCGTTTGCCGACTTGGAGGAGGTTACCAGACGAGATTTCTGTTTCTTCATTTGCTATCTGGTCATCGACTTTCACTCCACTTTGTTCAATCAATCGTTTCGCTTCGCTTTTGCTGGATGCCAATTCTGTTTCAACCAATACATCCACGATATTTTTCGATTTCACTTTCACTTCTTCAATCTCACTTGGTTTTTCTTTCTGAGAAAAGACTTTTTGCCACTCGGCAGCAGCTACTTCCGCGGCTTTTTCATCATGGTATTCTGTTACGAGTTGTATGCTCAATCGTATCTTGATATCACGAGGGTTGGTTCCGGCTTTCAGTTCTTTGGCAATTACTTGGATTTCATCCATAGAAACATTGGTAGCCAGTTCGAAGTATTCCAAAATCAAAGAGTCATCGATGGTCATGGCTTTGGCAAACATTTCATTTGGTTCTTCTTCTATCGCGATAAAGTTACCCAAAGATTTTCCCATCTTCTGACCATCCGTCCCAATCAAATATTTCGAAAGCACGATGTCTTGTGGAGACATCTGATGCGCGCGCATTAATTCTCTTCCGGTAAGTAAATTAAATTTCTGATCCATGCCGCCCAATTCGACATCGGCTTTGATCGCCACTGAATCATAAGCTTGGACCAGCGGGTAGAGGAGTTCATGAAAGGCGAGAGGTTGACCTTCAGCTAAACGTCTGCGGAAAGTTTCGTGCGAAGTAATCCAGCCAGCAGATAATTTCGAAGCTTCGTTGATCACATCAATTAACCCAAACTTACCAAACCATTCAGATTGACGATGTACTTCGAGCAGTTTCTTATCTAAAATCTTTAAAGCTTGCTTTTCAAAAGTTGCATAGTTTTTTTCAATCTCTTCAGCACTCATCTGTGGTCGAGTCTCGTTTTTTCCAGACGGGTCACCTATCGCAGCTGTGGTATCACCTATAATCAAAACTGCAGTATGTCCCAGATCCTGGAATCGACGCAAAATGCGTAAGACTACAGCATGTCCCAAATGTAACTTCGCACCGGTTGGATCGATTCCAAGTTTAACCCGAAGCTTCTTGCCGGATCGCAATGATTCTTCTAAATGCTTCCTGTCAATAACTTCAGCTACCCCTCTCGTCAATAATTCTTCAGTCATAATGTGGATATTATAGCAATTTTTTGGTAAAATTAGAAAGCGTTAACATGTCATACTATTACTCCAATTGGAACAGAAATAACAAACCTACACTGAAAGGTGTTCTGGCTACTATTTTGAAACTCCCCAAGTATCTTTGGGATCATTTGCGTCAACAAAAAAGCTGGCAAAAAAGAATTTTTATGGCTTGTCTTTACTTTGGTGCTGCGATGCTGCTTTTGGGCAGCCTAACTTTTGCCATGATTTCGTTGAGTCTGCCTGATCCAAATAAACTCAACGCTCGGATCGTCCCGCAATCCACAAAAATCTACGCTCGCGATGGCACCACCCTACTCTATGAAGTCCACGGCGAGGCCAAACGAACCTTGATTAAACTCGACGACTTGCCAGACTATGTCAAGCAAGCTTCGATCGCGATTGAAGATAAAAATTTCTATAGCAACCCTGGCGTGGACTGGCGAGGAATTGTCCGTTCGGTTTGGGTCGACATCACCAGTGGTAGTACCTCCCAAGGTGGTTCGACCATTACCCAGCAATTTGTACGTAACGCGATTTTAACTCGGGAAAAAACTTTTACCCGTAAAATCAAAGAGGCAGTACTGGCCATCGAAATCGGACAGAAATTTAGTAAGGATGAAATTCTCCAACTCTACCTCAACGAAATCCCATATGGCCAAAACGCTTATGGCGTGGAAGCTGCTGCCCAAACTTATTTCAACAAACAAGCCAAAAATATCACCCTGGCCGAAGCAGCTTACTTAGCAGCCCTACCGCAAGCTCCAACTTTTTATAATCCCAACGGCCCTCACCGCGAAGCACTCGATGCCCGTCACGAACGAATCTTGGATTTGATGGCTGAACAAGGCTACATCACCTCTGAAGAAAGAGATGTTTCCAAAAAAGAAGTTGTGGTCTTTAGTAAAATCAGAGATGCGATCCTCGCTCCGCATTTTGTGCTCTATACTGTGGATTTGCTCGCGGAAAAATACGGGGAAAAAGCCCTAGAAGAAGGGGGACTCAAAGTTATCACAACTCTCGACTGGGATATGCAGCAAATTGCCGAAAAAGCTGTATCTGAAGGTGTAACACGCAACGAAAAGTTTAATAAAGCCACCAATGCGGGATTGGTGGCACAAGACCCAAAGACGGGGCAAATCTTGGCCATGGTCGGGTCCAGAGAGTACTTTAAAGAAGATTGCGGTTACTGTCAGCTCAACGTCGCACTAAGTGAGCTCCAGCCTGGATCCTCTATCAAACCTTATATTTACGCAACCGCTTTCAAAGAAGGGATGAGCCCAGCCACGATGCTTGTGGATGTTAAAACTAGTTTTGGCACTTATGGTGGGAAAGATTACTCACCAAACAACTATGATGGCAGCAACTATGGAGTCATAAATATTCGTAAAGCCTTCGCAGGCTCCCTTAACATCCCCGCAGTGAAAACTTTAGCCTTGGTTGGAGTATCTGATGCCATCGATACCGCTAAAGATATGGGGATTACTTCTGATATCAGCGCTGATCGCTGTGGTCTATCGTTGGTGCTTGGTGGCTGTGAAGTTAAATTAATAGATCACGTCGCAGCTATGGGAACTTTTGCGAACATGGGAGTTAAACAACAACAAACGCCGATTCTACGAGTTGAGGATAGTAAAGGTGAAGTTTTGGAAGAATACCAAGAAAATCCAGGGCAGCAGGTAATCGATCCGCAAGTCGCTTATCAAACTATCAGTGTCATGACAGACAATGACGCTAGAACTTTTATCTTTGGGGCGAAGTCTCCACTGATTTTGTCAGACAGAGTGGTGGCTGCCAAAACGGGGACGACCAACGAATGGCGGGATGGTTGGACTCTTGGGTTTACTCCTTCACTCGTGGCCGGAGTCTGGGCTGGGAACAATGATCATACAAAAATGCGTGCTGGCGCTGATGGGGTAATCGTTGCCGCTCCGATCTGGAATCAATTTATGCGCGAAGCATTGAAAGCCAAATCCATGCCACCTGAACAATTCTTAGAACCATCAGGGATCCAGCATGTCTTCGTCGATACTATTTCGGGTAAACTGCCCACTGAATACACCCCCAACACCAAATCTGAAGTTTTTTCCAGCTTTGGATTGCCTCAAACATTCGATGATGTCCATGTCGCTGTGAAAATCAATAAATTAAACGGGAAAAAAGCTACTGATCAGACGCCTCCTGAACTAGTCGAAACCAGAGTCTACACACCCATCCATTCAGAAATGCCGAACAATGCTGCTTGGGAAGCTCCTGTTGTTTATTGGGCCAAATCAGCCGGTTATACCTATCCACCAGATGAATTGGATGATGGAAGTGTCAATCCGGACTTCATCATTGAACAGTCAGTTAACTTCGTGACTCCTAGCGATAATCAAGAAATTACTTCCCTCCCAATGACAGTCCAGGTCAATGTTTCTAATGGCTCGGTCATCGCTGTGGATTTAATACTGGAAGGTGAATTTATTGGGAGCAAAGCTTCGGCACCTTATAGCTTTACAATAACTCAAGCTAAAAATGGGTGGCAGACGCTTACCGCCCTCGTGCGACTTACGAATGGTGGCTCCATCCAAAAATCAATAAGAATCAATATTAATACTGGCTCATAACTATGGTCTGGTTTCTAGCTCTCATCCTAGCTTTTGCTCCAATCTATCTGGTCCGATTCCAAATCGGACCACTGCCCACGACGCTCCTAGAAATTCTGATCGTGGGCTTTTTAGTTGGGTCAGTTATCAGATATCAGTTATCAGATATCAAGCAAAAAATAAAATCTTTGGGAAATATAAATTATGCGATAATTCTTTTTGTAATTGCGGGAATTATCAGCACGGCATTTTCGCCTGAACCAATTAAAGCTCTTGGGTTGTTGCGAGCGTTTATTATCGAACCTATTTTAATTTTCTACGCCATTGTTCTGACAGTTAACAGTAAACAGATAACAGTTATCATAAAACCCCTATTCTGGGTGACAGTGCTAATTTCTGCTTTTGGAATTTTTCAGTATTATAGTTTTATTCATTTACTGCCCAAGTTCTGGGGCTATGGAGATGAACCACGTCGCATCGTTTCGATTTTTGCTCATCCGAATGCTTTAAGTTTATATTTAGCTCCGTTGTTTGCATTTTTTGTGACTCTCTGGCTCAATGGCTATAAATTAACAAAAAATATTTGGATATCAGGAATTGGATTGTTAATTATTGGAACAGCATTAATCGTAACTTTTTCTAGAGGCGCTTGGTTGGCCGTAGCTTTGAGCATTTTTGTCGTCCTTATCAATCAATTTGGCTTAAAAAAAATAATAATTCCTGCAGTTATAGGAGTCCTGGCCTTACTCCTGATCAGCTCGATTCGTGATCGAATAACACTCGGAATTTCTGATTCCTCGACCAATGCGAGATTAGAGCTAATGGGGATCGGGGTCAATAAAATCCTGGATAATCCGTTTTTGGGTAATGGTCTCTATGGATTTCGAACAACCCAAGCAGAAGCAGGTTACACGGGAGAAATTCATAACTATCCGCATAATTTATTTTTGGCTCTGTGGGTGGAGCTAGGATTATTGGGCATCCTAAGTTTTGCATGGATAATTAATCTGGCCCTGAAGCAGTATCAAAAATCCGCCTTCGCTAAAGCTTCGGCGGACAAGCACCCGCAGCTGATTAAATTCGCTGCGAGTATTTTTATTCTAACTGTTTTAATTCACGGCCTCGTCGACACTTCTTATTTCAAAAACGACTTAGCCTTACTCTTTTGGTTCGCCATCAGTCTATTTTATATAAAACAATAACTACTTAAAACCAATCTCTTTCGTTGGTTTGGTTTCAGTAGATAACAAATTTCTAATCGCATTAAAGACAATTTTGAACCGCTGATCATACTTGCGTTCAAGTTTTTCTATTTTTTCTCGTAATTCTCTATTAGTTGCCAGCATCTCACGTAGCTTTGTAAACGTTCGCATGATTTGGATGTTAACTTGGATTGCTCCCTTGCTGTTTAAGACACTTGAAAGCATTGCAATGCCTTGCTCTGTAAAGACCATTGGTGGATATCTGCGACCTCCATGACCTAAACTTGAGGTGCCAAATTGGAACCTCAAGTTTTCCCAAATCTTGATTTCCTTCTGGTTTAATTGAAACATAAAATCGACAGGAAAACGATCTCTGTTTCTTCTCACCGCACGATTCAACATTTTCGTTTCTACCCCATAAAGCTCGGCCAAATCACCATCAAACATTACTTTTTTCCCACGGATAAGATAAATTTTGCTTTCAATTCGCTCAGAAATTAATAAATTATTTTTCATGATTGTATAAAAATAAAAAGTCGGCTTTCCGACTTATTTTAATTTTAAAACTATCTTCTAAAATTGTCAAAACATTTTACACTGATTCAATTCAAGGTCACAATTTGTGACCTTGTCCTGTCATCCCGACCGACCTCGTAAGGGCTAAGTCAAGCAGGAGCGGAGGGACCCCTCTTACGAGGGTCACCCTCGGAGGAGCGATTCCTCGCTTTGCTCGGAATGGACAGAGCGCTACATATTCTCAATAAAGTTGAAGTCATCGGGATTTTTTTCTTTGGCTTTCGGTTTGATGATTAACTTTCGATTTGGATCAACTCCGACACTTTCTGAACCAATATCATTGTAAAGCGAAAGATAGCTATGCACGACTCGTCGTTCATAGGCTGGCATGGGTTCCAGGCTGACTGGCTTCCTAGTTTGTCTGACATGATGAGCGGCTTTTCTGGCTAACTCTTTCAGATACAACACTCGTTTATCCCTGTAGTCATCAATGTCGATAGCAAATGGAAACCTGTCATCTTGGGTTTGTTTGCGAAACAAAATTCGAATCATATGTTGCAGGGCTTCCAGATTCGCACCTTGTTTGCCAATCAAAAGTTGCGCGTCATGAGTTTTGACATTAAAAACAGTGCGCCCTTCTTCTTGTCGTTCATAGACTTCTGCCTCAAACCCCATCTGTTTGAGTAAGTCCAATACCATCTTTTTTAGAGTTTCATTCATAGAGATTGCTTCGCTTCTTGCCTTAAAATGTAATACTGTTGCCCGATACTAAATAGAGTAGTTACTACTATATATAATGCCAAGCCGGCTGGCAATGCAAGAATTGAAACAAACAAAATAATCGGGAAAAAATAAAGCATGGAGTTCTGAAGGCTGCGTTGCATGGCATCTTCGACTTTGTGCTTCGGCATGCTTAATTTGGCTTGGACATACTGCAAAAGTGAAGCAATTCCCACCAAAACATAATTATTTTTCGCAGCGAGGTCTATAAATCCGAGGAACATCGTGGAAAAATGTTCTGGAGTTGCGACAAAACTGTAGAGATCGTGCAGTAGAGCATCACTTCCGGTTCTGGCAAACAAAGTGGAAAGCGCTGCCAAGATCGGCAACTGAATAAGCAGGGTCGAACAGGAACCAAATGGGCTGACATCGTGTTCTTTATACAGCTCCATCATGGCTTTCATTTCAGCCTGTTTGTCGTCTTTGAATTTAGTCCTTAACTCATTAATCTTTGGCTGCAACTCCTGCATTTTCTTTTGTTGCTTCAAAGATTTATGGAATGAAGGCAACATTATTAACCTGATGACGATGGTCAAAAGAACAATCGCAACCCCCAAATCAGGAATAAAATTATATGTAAAAACCAATATATTTAAAAGTGGAGTATAAATAATTGGTTTGAGAACTTTGATTATGGGTCCAAAAATGGACGAAAAAAATTCTGTCATTTGTATGGCTGATCAATTGCCGGTGAAACCCCTGGTCGACATTGAATTAAGCGATTAATGATTTTCGGCAATCCGAGAATTCCGTCTTTCTTTAAAACCAGTACCCCATATGCAGAACAAGAAGGATAGAATTTACAATAACCGTAAGGATATCGAAATTTAAAAAGTCCATGATCAGGCGATAGGGTTTTTTGATATAGCAAAACTAACCCGAGTAAGGGAAGGGCGACTACTCTGCTAATTATATTAATTACTTCCATAGTCTTGCTTTCGTAAATAATTCGTGAACATCATGAGTTAAGGTTTGGAAATCTTGCTTCAGCAAACCCTTTTGCGGATAGAATATAACATCTGCTCCCTTAACCTTACTCATGGATTGAACCAAAATCGATTTTATGCGACGTTTAACTTTGTTCCGATCCACGACCTTCGGCATAACTTTTTTGGGAATTATAAAACCAAAACGAGGAATGTTTTGGTTTAAGGCATATCGGACTCGGATTTTTAGAAATCTGTTCTGAAATGACTTACTGGTGCGGAAGGCGGCAAAATCTTTATCGTCTTTGAGAAATTTAAGCATGCTTAAACCGTCAGTCGTACTCTTCCTTTAGCCCTACGAGCAGAAAGAACTCTTCGGCCGCTTTTGGATCGCATCCGTTTCAGGAAGCCGTGAACCCGGACTCGGTGTTTCTTCTTCGGATTATATGTAGGTTGCATAGCCTTACCCGTTAATGACTCTCCTGATTATAGTATAAAGTGGATAATTTGTCACCTCTAAGTTTGTTTGTAACACTTAATGCACCTGCAATCCACATCATATTAACAGGGCGATAAAATAATCCTTTAGGTTAGCCAAATTTTGATTATTTACATGTTGATAACTTCTCTGTTATGATAGAAAACATGACCCAGTAATACAACTTCGATGCTTTTGCTGTCTAATGGTTTTTGATAATTAAAGATTAATCAACATGATTTCTGTAAATAATAATTTAAACATGGTTTTATTCGCAAAAGCGAACTCAAAAACCATTATCGAAGTTGATATACTGGGATGACGAACCAACAACTCTGGCAAGCAATCTTAGGAAATCTGGAACTCAGTTTAAGTAAAGCTAACTTCACAACTTGGTTTAAAAGTACCTCAATTATTGAAAAAAGTGACATTGGCATAGTGGTCGGGGTGCCGAACGCCTTCACTAAAGAGTGGCTTCAAAACAAATATCACCAGGATATCCTCAAGGCCTTAAAGGCCATTGCCGCTGAAATCAAAGAAGTTAAGTACCAAATCGTCAGTCCGATGTATGTCAGCCCACAAACTACGAAAGAGGTTTCGAGAATAGCCCCGGCTGCAAAGAAAGCAGAGAACACGACACTTAACCCAAAGTATAGTTTCAATACTTTCATCGTCGGCTCGAACAACCAACTAGCACACGCGGCGAGTTTGGCTGTAAGCAAAAAACCAGGGACTGTTTACAATCCTCTTTTTATTTATGGGGGAGTGGGACTAGGTAAAACTCATTTAATGCAAGCGGTGGGAGCCGAAATGCTGAAAAGAGATCCAAACGCTAAAATTTTATACGTGACAAGTGAAAAATTTACTAACGAATTTGTTTCTGCTGTCCAAACTGGCAAAACCGAGCACTTTAAAAACATTTATCGCTCCGTCGATATTCTTTTGGTGGATGATATTCAGTTTCTAGCTGGACGCGAAGGCACGCAGGAAGAATTTTTCCATACCTTCAACGCGCTGCACCAAAACAATAAACAAGTTGTCATGACTTCGGATCGATTGCCCAAAGAAATTCCAGCAATTGAAGAGCGCCTAGTCTCACGATTTGAGTGGGGCATGATAGCTGACATCCAAGCTCCGGATTTGGAAACCAGATTAGCGATTCTCAAAACCAAAGTCAAAGAGAAAAACTACACTGTGGAGTTAGAGATCCTAACTTATATCGCTGAAACCATCCAAAGCAACATTCGCGAGCTCGAAGGAGCACTCAACCGACTGATGGTCTACTGCCAACTCAATAACACCCGGCCGACTATCGAGCAGGTCAAAAGCATTTTGGTCAATGTCATCACTCCGCCCAAAAAACGGGGGGTTTCAGCCAAAAAAATCATTGAGGTTGTCTCGGATTTTTATAATGTGACACCAGAAGATTTACTAAAACAGTCCCGCAAAAAAGAATACGTGAACCCCAGACAGATCGCGATGTATATTATTCGTAAAGAGCTTGAAACGAGCCTACCCTCAATCGGCGAATTTTTTGGAGGCCGAGACCACACCACAGTTATTCACGCAATTGATAAGATTGAACGCATAATTAAAGAGCGGGTCGCACTGAAGCAAGAGATTGAATTAATCCGGGACCGAATTTATCTGAACTAATTGTATAAACTGTTAGTAAGACCACACAACCTATGGACTAGCTGTTGGTAATCAAAAACCAAAAAATCAAAGATCAAAATTGTCCCAGTGTTACCAACAAGTTAAATACAGTTCATTGTTTAATAAAACAAATTTAGATCAATAAAACCAATTGATTTAACACTTACACACAAACCCACACAATCTATTATTATTAACTTTTATTTATAAACTTATGAAAGTAGAATGCACCAAAGAAAATTTGAAGAAGGGATTGTTTGTGGTGAGTAGAGTAGTTGGATCAGGAAACCCACTACAAGTTTTAAATAATATTTTGTTAAAGACCGATCAAGGCCGAATTAAACTTTCATCTACTAATTTAGAAATCGGGGTTAATACTTGGGTTGGTGGAAAAATTGAAGAAGACGGAGCCCTAACAGTTCCAGCAAAATTAATTAATGAATATATAAATAATTTACCAACTGAAAAAGTGACCCTTGAAAGCACGGAGAACTCAACCTTAAAATTAGAATCTGAAAACTACCACACCAGTATTAAGGGTTTGTCGCATGAAGATTTTCCTTTGATTCCTCAAGTTTCAGACGAGCCGTTTGCTAAAATTGATGCGCAAGAGTTAAAAAACGCCTTTGCCGAGACGATTTGGGCTTCCGCAGCCAATGAAACCCAACCAGAAATTTCCGGGATTTTCATGGGTTTTGATCAAGACCAGATCAGAATTGCGGCCACAGATCGCTATCGACTGGCAGAACGAATCGCACACCTACTTGAACCAGCTCGAGGAACAAAGGAAGTAATTTTACCAGCCAGGACGGTTTCTGAAGCTTACAAAATTCTAAACATTAGTTCTGGTGAAGTAGAAATTTATTTTTCTGAATCCCAAGTTTTGTTCAAATTTGACGAAACAGAACTAATCAGCCGCTTAATTGATGGTTCATATCCAGATTATCGTCAAATTATTCCGAAGGAATTTAAGACAGAGAGCACAGTTGAACGCGAAGAGTTTATTCACGCACTCAAAGCCGCCGCACTATTTGCTCCTGATTCAAACAATGTTAACGTAGAGATCAAACCAGATGGGATTACAGTCACTGCTTCTTCCATGGCTGCTGGAGAAAATACGACCAAGGTTAATGCCAAAGTGAAGGGTGATGATAATTCCGCGATCTTTAATTTTCGCTACTTACTTGATTGTTTAAATAATCTTAGTGAAAAAACCATTGTTCTAAAAATGATCAACGACGCATCTCCGGCCGCAATTGTTCCGACTGGACGTGATAACTATACTTATATCGTAATGCCAATTAAGTTGTAGAATTAAGCTCCCTTGGGGCTTTTTTGACGTATCTTATTAGTTTCAGTATCCTTTGATTAGGCTTATAATTAAATTAAAAGAAATGTTTATAAAAATACCGCTATTAGTTTATATTATCATTGGTGGAGTATTGGGTCTTGTTTCTATGTTATTTTTCCCCAGATGGGAAGGTCTAGATAGATACTATATGGGATTAGGACTAATTGGGCCTATAGTTATCGCGGCCATCGTAGTAATTGGGATTATGATGATTGTTGACACTGGTGCTTACTCTCTCGAAGATAAGATGATCAGGTTGGGACTACTTGTTTTGAGCGAAATTGTAGTAATAATCTACGTCATTGGCGGTCTTAAGATTGGATTCTAGGATACAATTGTTATGAAAAAACAGAAGAAATCATTTCAGTATTTGGAAAGAGTAATCTAAGGCAAGCTTTATGAAAATGAGTCAAATACCAAAAGGATTATATCAACGTTTAAATAAGGCTCAAGTTTGCCAAGTAGCAATTAAAGATGGGCAAGGATATGACGAACTAGAAACCTTGTCATTTAGCCTGAGTGACGTTCCTTTAAATTTATATTTTTCGGTAGAAAAAAATAATATAAAATACTCAAAGCTTTTAGAAGGTAAATTAGTTGATGCATTTGCAGTGGCTAGAGTTGAAAATGATAAAGAGTGGTTTACTTTTCAGATTGAGGGAAAGCTTGCAGTAATAGACAAAAATCCCGTTGAGGTACAAAAATTATTCTTGGAATTTACCCCAACTTGGTGGGAGTATACTGATTACAAAACAAAACCACCAATTATAATTAATTCCAGCAAAGGACGTTAGCTTAGGCTGGGTGGATACTAAGTTAGTACGTTTTGTGATTATAAATTTATGAAAAGATTCTATATCAAGCATGTGCCTAAAGAGCAAAGGTTTTCTCCTATGAGTCTGAGTGTTCATAAGGCAGACACCGGATTTTATGAGATGAAGGCCAAATACACCCCACCTTTCCCCAAGGAAATTCCGACTAAGGGTTTCCCAGTTTTATTTGTAGAAACAAACTACTTTGTTTTTCAATTTTCGTCACGATATGAATTAAAGAGGTGTATAGAAGTGCTTTCTCAAAAACATTTACCGTCATTGCATGAAGAAATGGATTCGATACGAAATCAACATTGGTTGAATAGACTTCCGGCTTCTGTCAAAGCCTGGAATCATCGGGAAAAGATAGTTAAGTATCTTGAAGAGGTTTTGGAGCAAGTTGAAAAAGAAAATATATTGTAAATATTAAATTAAATAATCATGGAGAATACTAAACCACAATCAGGTTCTGAAATTGACCAATCATTCGGTGGCTCAGTTGGAGTTTGGGCTGAAGGATCAAAGGTAATACTCAAAGCGATCACGAAGGATAATCAACCGGTTTCATTGACTCCAGCAGAAGCAAAAAGATTGGCAGAAATGTTAAAAGTTTTCGCCGCTCAAGTTGAGGCGAAATAAAACAATCAACTTTAATTAATTTAATGAGACTAGAGAAGCTTTCATTAGAAAATTTTCGGAATTACAAACAAATCAGCATCGACTTCGGTGCTGATTTAGTTTTGATCCTGGGCAATAATGCCGCTGGGAAAACAAATGTATTGGAAGGGATATATTTTTTGTCTAGATTAAAATCTTTTCGAGCCCCAGATAATTTATTGGTCAAAAACCAGGAAGATTTTTTTACGATTAAAGGTAGGTCAGGTGAAAATCAATTTGAAGCGACAGTCCAAATCAACCCAGCGTTAAAGAGACAGTTTAAAATTAATGATCTCAAAACGAAAAGAGGGCTTTGGAAGACTTTTTCAACTGTCCTTTTCGTGCCCAATGATTTAAATTTGTTCCAACTCGGACCTATTTTGCGACGGAAATTTTTAGATGAAACTATTTCTCAAATCGATCAAACTTATAGTATTGACTTGGAATCTTTAGATCATGTTTTGAAGCAAAAAGCTAAACTTTTAGAGTCAATTTATCAAAATCAAGGGACTGTGGGTGAGTTAGAGTTTTGGAATCAACAGCTAGCCCCAGTGGCGGTAAGAATCACTAATGCCAGGCAAGCGTTTGTCGATTTTTTGAACCAGCGCTTAATCGAAACAACCAACAAGCTGACCGGGTTTGATAATCAGTTAGAACTTCGGTATAAGCGAACCCAAGCTCAAACCGAAGCCCAATTCTTAGAGAGCTTAAAAGAACACGAAAGTGCTGAACTTCGAAGCGGGAAAAATTTGATTGGTCCGCATCGTGATGACTTTGAAATATACAAAGACCAGCAGTTGAATCTGTTCAATTCCTCGAGGGGGGAACTACGCGCTCAAATATTGGCGCTGAAACTTTTACAAGCAGAATATTTGGGACAAAAAAGTAAACCGATTATATTATTGGATGACGTCTTTTCAGAATTGGATGAAGTCCGCCGCACAAAATTAATAGAAACCCTCACAGGCCACCAAATTTTTATCACTTCCACGGAAGAACATCATTTACCAAAAATCATTCAAGGTTCACAACTTCTGAAAGTTGAGAATAATCAGATTTCGTAGCTATTGACATAAGGCTCGAAATATCATAGGATGTGTAGTCTTGTTTTTCCATATTTTAGTTCTGACATTACGCAAGACGAGCACATTTCTCTCACTACGGAGGACAGTTAAATGAGCAGCTTACAGTCTCAGGCCATCGATTATCGAACAAGGGTCCTGAGGCTTAAAGAGCTTCTGGACAGGGTACACAAAGCTGCGGAGCAGCTCTTACCAGACAACCCGACGGTCAAACAGGTCGCAGATACTTTCAGGGTTGACTGGATCAAGGCGAAGCGTTTCTGGGAAAAAATCCGACCTGGCGGCGGGACGATCGTTCGTTCGATTGCTGAGAAGTCGAACCAGCCTGAGTTGGGTACAGAAACGGTCGAGCTGCTTGCAACCGTCCCTGACGGGTACAAGGGTCTCGTTTTCTATTCCGTCGAGACGATTAACCTCGTCTTTGACGTGATCGACGTCTTCCGTTCGGTGTCTCAGCGCATGAGCGCTACACAATTCTCCGATTGCTTTGGCGAGAACCGAGCTTTTGTTCTTGCTGTTGTGATGAGGAACCGTATGGCTCTGAAAGACTACACCGCCGAATTGGATTCCCAAATCCGTTCGGTGTTGGCGTCTACAGAGTGGACAACGGCCAAGTCGCAACGACCCAAGGCTAACAAGAAGGTCGTGAAAATATCGAAACCCAAGAGAGCCAAGGCTGATCGGAACGTGGATACTCAGATCGAGTTAAAACGAGCGATTGAACAAATCCGGCCGCAGTTCGCCAGCGATTACGCGATGACCGAGAAGCTCGGGGTTCATCGCGATTCGCTGAGCAACGCTTTAACGGGCAAGGGTAAGCCTTCGGTCGTTGAATCCATTCTTCGCAAGGCACAGAAATACATTTCTGACCACCCATCGCGACCCGCGTCTTCGGAAGGTGCTTCCGAAGAACGGCGAGTCGAAGTAAGGGAGCCACAGTCGTTCATCGGATCTTTCATTACATCGCTGAACGCATTCGTGAGAATGTGCGAGGCGGTGGGGATGGATCCCGATATGTTCACTGATGGCGACCGGATGCAGGTGATGCGCTTCGTGCGCAAACTCCTTTTGAAGTCGGGCATCGATGAGGCAACTATCAACCGTCTCACCAGTGCCGAACCAAGTACAGAAGCCGGACCAAACCTGGAAATGATCATCCGCGCCGCTAAAAGCGGTAGGAGTTAAGCGATGAAGAAAATACGTCGATTGAAGTTCGGCGCGGGTCTGTTCACTGAGATTCTAGGCAGCGGCCTGTATGAAAGCCGTGGGGCCTGTCTCTGGGAACTGGTCCGCAATGGTGTGCTCGCATGCATGCCTAGCGATAAGTGGGTTCCTGGCGTGGGCAACGTGGAAATCCTTTTGGTTCCGAAGCATCCGTTGGCACCCAAAAGTACTGCATTGGTCTTGCTGGATCGAGGGAAGGGGTTCACTGAGCCGTCGATGGATATCTACTGCACGGTCGGCCCGACTGATCTCGACCTCAGGAACGGAAATGGTTCTCACGGGGGTGCGGCCCAGAAGCGAGTCGGTCGCTATGCAGGTATGGCCCTCAACCGTAAGATCCACGACGAGAAAGATCTAACGTCAGGGTTCTATGTGTTGACCCGGACTTCTTCACGGGGTCCAGTGAAATTCATCACCCTTATCCCCCAGCGTCTTCAGGACGACGGAGGGCCTGAGGAGGATGAGATCACGCCAAACAGCATCGAGCTCGGGCCACTGCGCGGGATCTCAGGGTCGTTCAGCGCCATTGTGATTCCTGATCCGGTCTTCTCGAGCTACGAGGAGATACGGGAGGAGTTGAAATGGTTTATCCCGAGACGACGGATGTTCAAGTTGTTGGTCGGGGGAGTTCAGTTGGATCCTCCTCGTCTGGCATCTGCTGTGAACATCCCGATCGCAGACGGTGAAATCGAGGCCCATGTCGAAAAGGCCAAGAATTCCGATGACCCGTCAGAGGGGATTTGGTTGACCGATAGTGCGACTGGGATTCGAGTGGCATTTGTACCTCGGGTAGCCAGGCAGTCCAAGCTGGCTTACCCGTTGTGGAGCGCTGACCTGGCGGGGGACATCTTCATGCGGAACTTGCTCCCTTACCAAGATACGGCTCGGGGCACGCTAACCACTCGTTACCTCAAGAGCGAGGACTGGAAGCGGAAGGCCTTGGTTCTTCATGGCCACCTGTTGCCGCAGCTTCGGCAGATGCTTGGGAATGAAGACACGTTTCGATCGGAGAAGCTGGGAAGGATGATGCTGGATATCAAAGGTTTGTTCGATAAGACCTTTGGTGCAGCTGACTCTAAAGGACCGCTAACCATTTTCCCGGGCTTAGACGGTCCTGGTGGTGGTCGGCCTCGGCCTGACAAGCCGAATCCGAATCCGAATCCAACACCAACCCCGCGTCCACCGAAACCCCCTGGTCCGGACACACCTGAACCGCCCAAGCCGCGGGTCTTCCCTTTGAATTTCAAGGACGAGACCTACTACGCGGTTCCTCGGGATCTGGGGAGTCTGACTTTCGCGGAAGTAGACGACACCAACCCGAACATCCTGTATATCCACAATCGGGTGTATGGGCCTATGCCACGGGACAGCAGGGCTGCTCTTGAGCACATGCTGATGAAGATGATCGAAGCCGTGGGGATTAGCAAGTATCCTCAGGATCCGATCGCGGTACGTCAGTACAGTGCTGAGATGCGGCAGTACTTTAACGGCAAGAAATAGGAGGACATACACAATAAAAAAAGAGGCGTAGACTCTCCACAGAGTATCTGTGAGAGTCCACGCCTTTTCTATTTGCCTAAGTGATCCTTTTTTCGGAGTACGTTTGAAGAAAAGCCTCAAGCTCGTCTTCAGTGAGTACATCGCGAACTGACCACTCGATCGGTAGTTCGGTACGCATGAAGGTTGGCGAACTTCCCATCACCCCGAAGTACTGTAAGTACCGTGAAGTGTCGCCGAGGTTCTGTGCCTTATTCCATGCTTCCGAAACTCTTCGCACGTTGGGCTCGTAGCCGAATACTCCGAAGAGTCCGATGGCCCGCGCTGTTGCGAAGAATTTGGCGATACCACGATGGTTCTTCGCCTGAACTACTTCGAACAGCGTGATCAGCAGCAGGGTTTCAGCACTGATGCCGTGTTTAGCTGCGATCGTGGCGATCTTGATATAACGCTGACCGCTTCCGATCGCTACGGTCGGAACTGGTTTAGGTTTCTCGACCGGCTCGCCTTCTTCGACGGCTCGCCCTTCGATCACCTTAGCAGACGGCTGCTCGCCTTTGCCAATACCAGTATTCTTGACCACCTCTTTCTCGAGCTCAGTCAAGTCGTCGAGCGTGGGTATTTTCGGGAGATGCCCTCCCATCAACCCGTCAGACAAACCAGCCTGAAGAGTCTCAATTGCGCGTAAGTACCTGGTAAGACGATCCTTATCCGACTTAGCCACGGTCTCCATTTTTCGCAGTGCTTCGTGTAACTGTCGGAACTTTTCGAGTTCAGCTGGTCGCTCGGTGCCTAGCGCGTTCTGCTCTTCGAGTAGCTCGAGTTGATGGTCGACCTGCAAAAGCTCAGCCCTGAGTCTGCTGAGCCATTCGTTCCGACGCTCGATTTCCTTTAGAACGGAGACGGGCTCTGTATCCAGAGGCTCGGGCTTCAGCTGTGCAGTTGAATCAGCCAATTGAAGTATGGATCTGGCCAACTGCGACTGGAGACCTTTGATTGAATCCATAAGCCGGGTGAGATAGTCCAACTCTTTCGCGCCGATCTCAGTGATCTGCGGAATCGCGGCCATGATTCTCGTACCCAGCTCGGCTTCCAGTGTTCTCTTTTCATCGAGCTGTTCTCGAAGTTCACCGTTCTCGATGATCCGCTGCGAGAGCGCAGTCTCCGCACCGAAAGCCCTGGCTTCAAGATCTGCAAGCGATTCCAGCCTCTGCTCGGCGTTCTGCAATTGCTGGGCGAAAGCGATGAGCTGCTCGAGAGTGGGATAGTTCAGCGGTTGAACGCCTAGGTTGCTTGCATACTCGAGGTAGGTCAATCCAACATCATCCAGTCCACGTCTGATCTCAACAGTCGAACGATGCTCTTTGAGGTGACGGAAGAATGTCAGCCACACCGCAAAGAGTTGGTATAGCAGCCCCGTGCCCTGGAGCTGTTGTTCACCCGCCTCGAGTTCTTTGAGGATTACCTCGAGTATGCGATCCAGCTCTGATTGGGCTCCCGGAAATGCCATCACGACTTTGTCTTGTGCAGCCACTTTATTTCCTCCGTTAGAAACGAAATGTTCCAAACAGCATAGAATAGCAAAATCGAGGGATTTTGTCAACGAAATGTACAGTTAACACCATACGGTTACATTCTGGTAGTCTAACGGTGACACCTGTTAACTAAACATTTATGAGAACACCTAAATATACAAGGGTTGAACGA
>Ga0209541_10000355_pt1 | contig 89986 bp, 134 predicted proteins | sample RifCSPlowO2_01_FD_184027 | JGI IMG/M metagenome (GOLD analysis project Ga0209541, IMG submission 184027) | Groundwater microbial communities from Rifle, Colorado - Rifle CSP2_plank lowO2_0.1 (SPAdes) (version 2) | ecosystem: Environmental > Aquatic > Deep subsurface > Groundwater | place... | reverse complement strand
CGCTATCTCCGCAGCAAGCTACGGAGTATTCACCGCGAAATTTTTCGCTTTCAGCGACCAGCAATTTCAGTCTTTCAAAATCTGCCACAGCAAGCTGTGGGGTATTAAACCCAGATTTAGAAATAAAACATGGATGATCAAGAAATACGGGAAGCATTTGATAAATTAGCTGATCCAAAAACAATTGATAAATATGCTAAGAAAATGGATGAAACTTATCGTGATTTATATAATGGTTCAGCACATTCTGTTATTATGGCTCAGCAAAAAGGCCCGCCTAATAGAATACAATTGAGGTCATTAGGGGTTGATCTTTATCTGTATGATAATGGCTTTCCTCAAATTTGATTATTTTTTATAGTTTTAATTTTCTAATAATTGAAATTTTTGATTTCCAAACATTTTTATAGTTTGGTTTATATTGATTTTTATGTATATTAGTTATAAATAACATTATAATTAACATAATAAATAAAAGAGGTAATTTGCTATGAAGCTTCACAGTAATCAAAGGGATAAAGATATAATTAAATTTCTTAAAGAGAATAAAGTTATAACTTCTTCTGAATTAGCTAAATTTCTAAAAGTTTCATGGAACACGGCTGAAAAATATCTTTTAGAATTAGCTTTAGATAATAAAATTCAAAGAATAAAAAAGCAAGGGGTTAATCTGTGGATGTTAAAATGAAAATGATGAAAATAAAAAATGAAAATAAAAGAGGTAAATACAAGATAAAAATGAAACGGGGTCAGGTAACTATGTTTATTATTGCAGGATTGTTGATAATTGCAATAATTGCCTTGTTCTTTTTTTTAAGAAAAGATATTCTTCCATATACTCCAAAAAAAGTTGCAACAGATCCAGAATCATTTTTAGATTTATGCTTAGAAGAAAATCTAACTGAAACATTAAGAATTATTTCTTCTCAAGGAGGCTATGTTGAAAATAAATTAAACATTATTTATGATGGAGAGAAAGTTTCTTATTTATGCTATAATCAAAATAGTTATGTTAGATGTATTAGTCAAGAGCCGTTATTAATCCAGCATTTAAAAGAGGAAATACATAAAAGTTTAGAAAGTGATGTCGAAAGATGTTTTGATGAATTAAAAAAAAGTCTGGAAAAACAAAACTTTGAGGTTTCAATGGAATCTCCTGAATTTGAAGCTGAACTTGTTTCAGAAAGAGTTTTATTAAAAATAAAAAATAATATTGAATTAAAAAAAGCAGGAGAAACATCTAATTTAAAAGAATTCCAGATAATTAAAAAAAGCAAGTTTTTTGATTTAGCTCTTATTGTCCAGGAAATTCTATCGCAAGAATCCTGGTATTGTAATTTTGAACAAAATGGATTTATGCTATTATATCCTCAATATGATATAGAAAAATTCAGAACAGGTGATTCAAGTATAGTTTACACAGTTACAGACAAAAAAACAGAGGAATTTTTCAGATTTGCTATAAGAGGCTGTGCAATACCTCCCGGAATAGGTTAAAGGTTAAGAAAATGATAACAAAAAAATATTTTAAAGGAAAAGAGAAAACTTATGTTGAAAAAGGAAGTTTAATTGGATTAAAAATAGGAATACTCCTATCTATTATAATTTTATTTCTTTTTATAGCTTCAAAAGAATATTTAACAAAAGGAGTTTTTTACAAATTAATTCTTATTATATTTTATAGTTCTATATTTGGGGGGGGAATAGGATTAATAATTAGTATTTTTAAAGATAAAAATAAGATCAAAATAAAACTCTTTAAAGAGTTGCCAAATTGGATAGGTGGGGGAGTAATTGGAGCAGTAATTGGACTTTGGATGTCTTTATCTTTAATAATTTCAGATGAGCCGGGTAATTTTATGTATGATTTATTCTTTTATCTTTTATATCCTGCTTTAGTTGAATCAATTTATTCAACAGACTATACTACTCCATTAAAAATCCAAAATACATATTTTGTTTTATATTCAGTAATGTTTTTATCTTTTGTTGGAGCTTTAATTCATTTTCTTATCAATAAATTTAATAAAAACGAAAGATGAATAAAATGATAAATAAAAATATAAAATTAAAAAGAGAAAAAAGGATAATTTCAATAAGTGAAATTTTAATCTTGATAATTGCAACATTTTCATTTGCATATATTTTTCATGAAAGTTCAACTGCTTTAGTAAATTTTGGAGTTTATGAAAATAAAGATGAAAATAACAAACAAAATAATAATAATAACAAAGATATTCAGATAATTAGTTTGTTATCTGCATCATTAATTAATTTTATAGATATTATTTCAATTATTCCAAGTGTTTCTGCTCAAGCACCTAATCAACAAACAAGTTCACAGCCAGCATTAAAATGCTGTCCATTAACTAAAACAGGAGCCATATGCCAGGATATTCTTGAAACTGAAATAAACAGGCTTTGTGATGAATCTGTAACAGCTTCTCCAACATCATGTGAAAATGATGTAAGATGCAAGGTTGGATGCTGTATTGATGATAATTATGGAACATGTTCTCCTATGTCAACATTTGGAGAATGCAATAGCAATGAAGGAAATATTAGATGGGTAGGAGATAAAAAAGGTGATGAAAGCTGTGTTAATTTAAATATTAATGATAATGCTTGTGTTAAAGGATGCTGTATTTTAGGAGACGAAGCAATTTTTACAACAAGGCAAGCATGCTATTATAAAGCAGGAGAGAAATATGAAGGAGAAGTATTTAATTCAGCTGTAAAAACAGAAACAGAATGTCTTGCACAAGTTGAAACAATAGAAAAAGGTGCTTGTGTTTTTTTAAGAACAGATGGAAGTAAAGGATGTTCATTTATATCAAAAAGAGAATGTTCTCAAAATAATGGAATTCCTTATTCAGGAAAATTATGCACTGATACAGCTTTAAATACAACATGTAAACCTACACAAAAAACAACATGCTTAGAAGGAAGAGATGAAATTTATTTTACTGATACTTGCGGAAATATAGCTAATATTTATGATGCTTCAAGAGCTGAAGATGAAACATATTGGAATGATATAATAAATAAAATTGACAGCTGTGGAACAAGCTCTATTAATGGAAATGCTGATTCAACAACATGCGGAAATTGCAATAGATTTTTAGGAAGCAGTTGTGATAAAAAACAAAGTACAGGCTCTGATAATAATTATATTTGTAAAAATCTTAATTGTCAAGCAAGTGAAGCAACAGGAAATGTTGAAAGATTAAATGGAGAATCGTGGTGTGTTTATGATTCAACAATAGGAGAAGGAAGAGATGTTCCTGGAAGCAGACATTGGAAAAGAATCTGCATTAATGAAGAAGTAAAAGTTGAAGCTTGCGGAGATTACAGATCACAAATATGTGTAGAAAGCAGTATTGAAGATGCTACTGGAAGAAAATTTTCAACAGCTTCATGTAAAGTTAATGAAGCTATAGAATGCCTTAGTTATAATTCTCAAGAAACTGGACCAGATGCTATGACAAAAATACAAGAGCTTTGCAATGAAAATGAAGATTGCTTTATGAAAGGAGTTGATGTTTCTAATAATTTTAAATTTAGTATGTGTGTTTCAAAATATTCAAGAGGATTTGAACTTAATAATAGAGATAAAACATTATCTGATTCACTATGTTCTTTAGCAAGTACAACATGCACTGCTGTTAAAGTTAAAAAATTCAGTGGATGGAAATGGGTTGCAAATAAAGAATGCACTCAACCAGGATTTGCAGATAAAATGAATGATTTATGCATTTCTATAGGAGATTGCGGTGCAAGTGTAAATTATGTAGGAGATTTAACAAATAATTATCAGGTTTTAAAAACCCCTGGATTAACTCCAAGTTATATTTCTAAAATTAAAGAATACTACAAAACTATTGAAGGACAAAGTGCAAAACCAAAAAGTATAGATGAAGTATTAAGTGCAAGTGGGACTCCTTTGAATGCTGAAGGTTTAAATGAAGAAGAAATTAATAGAAGCAAAATATTAGGATTAATCAAACAAATTGGAACATATGCTGGAGGAGCTGGAACAGTTGTTAAAGTAATTAGTTTTCTTGGTGCAGGAAGTTCAGCTGCAGGAACAGGAAGTGCAGGTGCAGGTTTAGCATCTACTGAACCAATTGCTTATGAAGCAGTTTTGGCAAGTGGACATACTCAATTAATATCTGGAGGAGAAACATTCCCAATTGAAGGTGCCTTAGGCGGTGCTACTCCAGTTGATACAGTTGCGCCAGCTGCTACAACTACCGGAGGAAGTTTTCTTGGTGCATTAAGTGGAATTGGTGTAGGAGCAACTGCAGGATTTATTGTTGCAAAGATTTTTGGATTGCAGGGTGATGCAGTAATAGCAGTTGTTGTTGGTGCAATGATAGCAGGAGGAGTTGCAGGTTATATTGGAGTTAACTTTTTTGCAGGAGCTGGTGCAGGTGCATTTATAACAACAATAACTGCTGCATTAACTGCATTTATCATCGCAGTAATAGTTGCAGTAATTATAGCAATCATAGTACTAATTCTTGGAATTGGAAAAGTAAAAAAAATTCATGTCCAATTCAAATGTCTTCCATGGGAATCACCTGTTGGAGGAAGCAAATGCGATGAATGCAATAAAAATCCAGAATTATTTCCATGCACAAAATACAGATGCGAATCATTAGGGCAAGCATGCAGTATTGTAAATGAAGATACTAAATATTCTCGTTGTGAAGAGATTAATCCTGGTGATGTAGCACCTCCAATTATTAGTGCAGGAAAAATTGAAGAGGGTTATAAATTTGAAAATGAAATTAGGAATGAAAAAGTTGATATTAAAACAACAAAAGATGGATGTATTCCTGAATTTACAAATGTAGAATTTACATTAGATACAGATGAAGTTGCTCAATGTAAATTTGGAACTACTGATGCTATTTATGATGAATTAGAATTTAATGAAGTTGATGGAACATTGTATTTATTTAATCATACATTTAATATTAATACTCCAAGTTTAGATAGTTTAGATGTTAGAGATTTAGAAGGTGATTTAAGAGAAAGATTAGGAGCTACAAAATATTATGTTAAATGCCAGGATGTTCATGGAATCCAGACAATAAGAGCATATGTTATTAATTTCTGCATTAAACAAGGGCCTGATTTAACTGCTCCAAGAATTTTATCAACTTATCCAATAAATGGTGCGTCATTAAAACAAAATACAGCAGAAGTAATTTTAACTATGAATTTAAATGAACCAGCAGAATGTAAATATGATTTGGAAAATAAAGCTTATGATGAAATGCAATATGCCTTAGAATGTTCATATGATGTTGACGAATATACAACAGGGGGTTATCCTTGCTTTGGAAATTTAAGTGGTTTGACAAGTGGAGAAAATAAATGGTGGTTTAAATGCAAAGACCAGCCTTGGCTTGATTATGAAGATAATACTTTAGTTGGAACAAGAAATACAAATGATGGTTATGAATATAAATTAACAGTTACAAAAAATGAACTTAAAATTGATTCTGTCAAGCCTTCAGGAGATATTGTTAGCGGGTTTGTAACTAAGGTTTTAGTTGATGCTGAAATTAAAACTTCTGGTGGAGTTAATAATGGAGTGGCTTCTTGCTCATTAAGTCAGACAAGCTTTAATCGAGGAATGATTCCTATGCTAAATTCATTTTCAAACATTCATAAACAGCCTGGATTACAGTATGCTGAAGGAAAACATAAATTATACTTTATGTGTGTTGATAATGTTGGGAATACTGCATATAAAGATACTAACTTTACAGTAAGAATTGATGATGAGCCTCCAATGGTGATAAGAGTATTGCATAGAAATGGATTAGAAATAATTACAAATGAAGAAGCAACCTGCTATTATAGTAATAGTGGATGCAACTTTAATATTAATAATGGGACAAGCATGACAAATGTTCTTTCAACAATACATCATGCTCCATGGAATGATAGAGTTGTTTATTATATAAAATGTGAGGATATTTTTGGAAATGTAAATGGAAATTGTGCAATACAGGTTAGCCCGTATCAGGGGAAGTAAAGTAAAAAGTTTATAAATTGAAATATCTTAAGATGAATATGCTAGAAAAAGAGGGAAATGTTTATTCAAAGTCAAAACGCTCACAAGTAACTGTATTTATTATTATAGCTGTTCTTATTATTGCTGCAGCAATTCTTATTTATATTTTCTGGCCGAAAATTGGAGGTATAATAGGTGAAAAAACAGAAGTGACTCCTGAAAGTTTTATTAGAAACTGCCTTGAAGATACTGTGGATAGTGTTGTAGGAAATATTTCAATGCAGGGAGGAAGCTTAAATCCTGAACACTTCTATATGTATAAAGGAAATAAAATAGAATATTTATGTTATGCTGAAGCTTATTATGAAAAATGCACAATGCAGCAGCCAATGCTATACAAAAATGTTGGAGAGGAAATTATAACAGGCATAAAAGAAAAAGAAGAGTTTTGCTTTGATGAATTAAAAAAAGAATATGAATCTCAAGGTTATTCTATCACAATTGCAAATAATGGAGCAACAACTGCAGAATTACTGCCTCAAAGAGTTTTAGTCAATTTTGACAGAACAATTATAATAAATAAAGGTGATACTAAGAAAACTATCAATGGATTGAAGATAATCTTGAATAATAATCTTTATGAACATATAGGAATTACAACAAGTATTTTAGGGTATGAAACAAATTTAGGAGATAGTGAAACAACAACTTACATGAACATTTACCCTGATTTGAAAGTTGAAAAATATAAGCAAGGTGAAGGTACAACAATTTACATTTTAACTAATAGGGAGGGCAATGGAGTGTTCCAGTTTGCTTCAAGAAGCATGGCATGGCCGCCTGGATATGGAATATAAAAATGAAAATAGATAAAAAAGAGGATAAAATGAACAAGAAAACAAAAAAAATACTTGATTCAATCTTATGGATATTAGGAATTATAGCGTTGATATTATTAATATACGGAATAATTAATTTAATACCTCAAAATAAAAAAGTTGTTTCATGGAAAGAATGTGATACTTCTAAGGCTGTAGAAACAATTGAATTTCAAGATAACCAGATAATATTAAACATAAATAACTCTCTTGTAGATGGTAATTATCCAAGTATATTAAGTAAAGGTGAAGATATTGTTTTACATCAAACTGAAGAATGTACTGTTATATACAAATTATTAGATATTACTTCAGAAAAAGCAGTAGTAGCTTTTAGAAGTGGATGTGCTCCTCCTGGTCCAGATGATTATAAAGAATGTACATTTGAGGTTTATAGATAAAATGGAAAGAAAAAATAATAAAAAAGATGTGATAAAAAGAAGTGTATTGTCTTTAATATTAGTTGGTGTTCTAATTGTTCTTTTGTTAAACTTTATTTCTTCTCAGGAAGTTTCATATTGCTGTGAAAAATTGAAAAGCGGAGCATGGTGTCAAAATGCCCCTAAAGAAAGCTGTGATATTTCAATTGATGTTTTAACAGGAAGTCCTTTTAGAAGTATTTCTTCATCTTGTGATGTTGCTTCATACTGCAGATTAGGATATTGTATTGATTCAATAGAAGGAACCTGCAGTGAAAATACTCCTGAAAGAGTTTGTCAAAATGAAGGAGGTGTCTGGAAAGATAATAGAGAAGGAACTCCTCCTCAATGCAACTTAGGATGCTGTTTATTAAATGATCAGGCAGCTTTTGTGCCATTAACAAGATGCAAAAGGTTATCTTCTTTATATGGTTTAGAAACTAATTATAGAAGCGATATTACCAATGAAGTAGAATGTATTGCTTCTGCAACATCTGATGTTAAAGGTGCTTGTGTTTATGAAAAAGAATTTCAAAAACTTTGTAAATTAACAACACAAAAAGAATGTTCTATATTAAAAGGAAGCTCTAATATTGATTCTAATTCAAGTGTAAGCTTTCATCCAGGATATTTATGCACAGATGAAAATTTAAATACAATCTGCGGACCTTCAAAAACAACAACATGTGTTCAAGGAAGAGATGAAGTTTATTTTACTGATACTTGTGGAAATATAGCAAATATTTATGATGCTTCTAAGATTGATGATAAAGTTTACTGGAGTAAAATTGTTTCTAGAGCAGAAAGCTGCAATCCTGATTCAGCTAATGTTGGAAGTTCAGCAGCAACTTGTGGTAATTGCGATTATTTTTTAGGAAGCACTTGCAAATCATATAATTCTGGCAAAGATAATGTAAGGCCAAATTATGGAAATTTTGTATGCAGAGATTTAAGCTGTGATTTTGAAGACAAAAAATATCAGCATGGTGAAACATGGTGTGCAGATTCTAAAGGAATTGACAAATCACTTCCAGGAAGCAGATATTACAGATTATTATGCTATAATGGAGAAGTTACTATTGAACCTTGCGAAGATTTTAGGCAGGAAGTCTGTCTTCAAGCAAATATAGATGGATTTAAAGTTGCTGCATGCAGAGCTAACATGTGGCAGGATTGTTTTGCACAGCTTAATAGAAAAGATTGTGAAAATATAGATAAAAGAGATTGTGAATGGTTTCCGGGAATAAGATTGGCATCTGAAAGAAAAACAACTTCTGATACTGCAACAACTAATACTCAGCCATTTTCAACTACAACTACACCGCCATTTACAGGAAGTGTTACAGGAAATGCAGTAAATGACCCCTTAGATGAAGAAAACAGAAGAATAGAAACTGAACAAGATACAAACGGTGCTTGTCTTCCTTCAATTGCACCTGGATTTAACTTCTGGGAGCAAGGAGGAGATGCTCAATCAATGTGTGCTTTGGCAAATAAAGAATGTATTGTCAAATATTCAAAAGGCACACTTGGAAAATGGAAATGTGAAGAAAACTGCGAATGTGTAGAAGATTCCTGGGAATTGCAGCAGAATAATTTATGCACTGCAATTGGAGATTGTGGAAATTCAAAGAATTATATTGAAGTTCAAGGTTATAATACAGGATATAAAATCACATCTGAAAAAATAAAGGATGATTAAAATAAAATAAAAAATTCAAGATGAATATTGATAAAATGAAAATAAAAAATAAATTTAAAATTAGTGGAGAAAAATTAATGATAAAAGATGATGTAGTTGATTATAATTGTTATAGTAATAATTCTACTCATTCATTCTTTAAAATTTTAAATTATAATGAATTTAAATTAATAAAGAAATTGCCTAAAATTTCGTTATCTCCGCAGCAAGCTACGAAGTATTCACCGCGAAATTTTTCGCTTTCAGCGACCAACAATTTCAGTCTTTCAAAATCTGCCACAGCAAGCTGTGGGGTATTAAACCCAGATTTAGAAATAAAACAAAATGTGAAATTTTGGGAAATTTAAAAATTAAGAAAAAAATGATTAAACAAAATAACAAAAGAGGAAAAAGAATACTTTCAGTATCTGAAATAACAATTTTAGTTAGATCTCTTTTTGCATTTTCTTATTTGATTTACAGCAGTATTGGAATTGTGAGTGGAGCTGAGCCTGGAATTGAAGAAACTCCGAGTGTTGTAGATAATACAAATAATGCTGCTAACGCAGAAAGAGAAAGATTAGAAAAAAAATTAGATGCATATATAGCTGGTCAAAAGGATAAACGTTCTCGTTTATTTGGCGAAACACCTGTTTCTAATCAATTAAAAGCACCTAGTGGTGCTCCTAATCCAACACCTCCTGGAACAGGAGATGAATTAAAAGAAAGAACTGGAAAAGCAGCAGGACTTGGCGGATTATGGAAATCAATTGGAAATATTTATGGTTATGGTGAAGAAGTTGAGGCATTTAACCCAGATGGAACAAAACTATTGAAACCAGGAGCAAGCACTTTAACAAATGGAGGAATGATAGATAGTTTAGTTTCAAGTGCTTCTTGGGGATTGACAGCTGGTGCAATAACATATGGAATTTCAACTTTTGTTACAGATAATGAAGCTACAAGAACAGCTGCAACAGTTGCAGTAGGTGCAGGAGTTGCAATAGGAAGATTTGTTGGAACTCAAATTAATATGGGATGGGGAATTGCTGCAGGAGTTGCAGCAGGAATTATAATATTTTTATTATTAAATAAAAAAGAAAAAACAGAAGTTGTAAGATTTGAATGTCTGCCATGGAGTGCTAAAACAGGAGGAGTAGACTGTGATAAATGCAATAAACAAGGAATTCTTCCTTGCAGCAAGTATCAATGCAAATCGTTAGGGCAAGGATGTGAATTAGTAAATGAAGGAACTGCAAGTGAAGCATGTGTTTGGGTTAATCCAAAAGATGTTACTCAGCCAGTTATTGTACCATGGACAGGAGCATTATTTCCAGATTATTCATATAAACCAGATAATACAATATCACCTCCAGATAGAGGAACATTCATAAAATCATCTCAAACAGAAAGCGGATGTGTAAAAGCATTTACTTCATTTCAATTTGGAGTTACTGTTGTAGCAGGAGGCCCAAATAGCCAGCCAGAGCCTGCAAAATGCAAATTAGATTATGAAAGAAAACCATTTGAAGAAATGAGATTTTTCTTTAATGGAAGCAGTTTACTTTTAACAAATCATAGTCAAGTATTAAGTTTACCAGGACCTAATAAAACTGAAGCTCCTACAATAAACAATGATGAAAATTATAATTTGTATGTTACATGCGAGGATGCAAATGGAAATCCAACTAAAAATGAATTTGTATTTAAGTTCTGTGTTGATAAAGGTCCTGACACAACAGCTCCATTAATTGTTTCAACAAACTTAATAAATAATATGCCTGTTGCATATAATACAACTTCACTGCCAATTGAAGTTTATGTTAATGAGCCATCAACATGCAAATGGAGTTTTAATGACTTAGATTATAAAAACATGGAAAATTCAATGGCTTGCAATAATAATGTATTTGAAATGAATGCCCAAATGCTGTATAAATGTTCAACAACATTAACTGGATTAAAAGACAGAATAGAAAATAAATTCTACTTTAGATGCCAGGATCAGCCAACACTACAGCCAGAAACAGACAGAAATCCTAATGCTGAAAGTTATGTATTCAAAGTAATTGGAACTCAACCTTTAGTTATTGAAAGCGTTAAACCAAATGAAACAATAAGAGATTCAACAAATGTAATTAAAGTTATGTTAGAAGCTGAAACATCTGCCGGCTATAAAGAAGGAGAATCTAATTGTTATTATAGCGAGACTGGTGAAGATGATTCATATATTTTATTTAATTCTGATTTGAAATATAATACATTTAAACACAGTCAGGAGTTTCATTTAGCAGAAGGAGATTATCATTATTTTATTAAATGCATTGATTTAGGAGGAAATACTGACACAGATGAAGTAACATTCAGAGTTGAATCAGACAGAGAAGCTCCAATTGTAACAAGAATTTATCATGATGAAGAAAATCACTTAAGAGTTCTTACAGATGAAAAAGCTGAATGTGTTTATGGAAGAGATTCCTGCAGTTATATTTATAGCGATGGAACAAAAATGACAACTGTAGGAGAAAACTATAATGAGCATTATACTGACTGGAATATAAATCTTAATTATTTTATAAAATGCCAGGATGAATTTGGAAATCAACCATTGCCTAATGCATGCAGTATTATTGCAAGGCCTTTTTCTATAGCCTGAAAATATTTAAAGTTGTTAATGTTAAACTGTAATCTTGCTCATAATATTTTTATCATTAATTTTTAATTTAAACTACCCTATAATAGTAACATTTAAAAAGTCCAAGTTTCTATAAAAATATATGAGAAAAACACTTGGAAATATGTTAAAAAATACGTTTTTTAAAATTGGATTAGCTGGAAGTTTAGGTTTATCTAGTTTATTATATGGATGTAGTGAAGCTGAATTAAGAAGATTAAATGGAGCTGATTTATTGTCATTAGGAGCAGGATTAAGTTCTATTGCTCCAAATAGTGATTTAACTATTCCTCAAAGAGAAGCTTTAGGATATATATCTGGATTTGCAGGTGAGCAAGGAAGAAGAATGCATGAAATGGATGTTGCTGAAGAATCAGGTGATGAAATTTATATTAATACAGTTCCTCAAAATAATTCTACAAGCAATTCAACTCCAGTTAGATCAATTCCTCAAGATTTAATGCCTGAATATGATTTAGAAGAGCTTGATTCAATAGGGAGAAGTCCCTTATTAGAACCTGGAAAAATCAATTATATATTTACTTATTCTAAGTATGGTGATTTTAATGGAGATGGTCATTGTTCAATTAATGAATTTATAATAAAAAGAAATTTTTATGAAGGTGAGCAAATAAATGTTGCTATATGTTATACTGTTGGGGCTCAGCTTTCTTATTTAGAATTTAAAGTTACTGATGAAAGAGGTGTTGTTTATGATCTTGAGAAAGGAATATATAAAAGTGAAAAAAATAACCCCAAAAAATTAATAATAAGATTTCCTCAAGGTAATAATGATGAACCGGGAATATATGATATAAAGTGTACATTGAAAACTGGGAACGAAGTAGAGCATAAAGGCGGAGTGTTTCAGGTTTTGAAGAGGTAATTTATATAAAAGGAATATTAAAAAATACATTTTTTAAAATTGGATTAGCTGGAAGTTTAGGTTTATCTAGTTTATTATATGGATGTAGTGAAGCTGAATTAAGAAGATTAAATGGAGCTGATTTATTGTCATTAGGAGCAGGATTAAGTTCTATTGCTCCAAATAGTGATTTAACTATTCCTCAAAGAGAAGCTTTAGGATATATATCTGGATTTGCAGGTGAGCAAGGAAGAAGAATGCATGAAATGGATGTTGCTGAAGAAGGAAGAGATCAAATTGTTATTAATATAGAAAGAGAAAAAGATTCTCAGTATGATGATTCTCAAAAGGATAATTCTAATTATAGTGCTTCTCAATATGATGGTTCTAATCCAACTCCAATTAAACCGCTTTCTGAATATGATTTTGAAAGATTAAAAAGAGAATTTTATGGGAATTGATTAATATGGGAAAAAATACTTTGGATTACCTTTTTTCAAAATTATAACAAATAATTTATAAGCAACATTTCTCTTCATTTAAAATGAAACAGTTTCATAAAACATTATATTGGACAGTTGGAATTTCTTTAACAGTTATTATCTTTGTAACTTTGATTCAGCTTTATGGGCAGAATAAAATTGTTCAAGGATGCAGTTATCTTGATCCTGTTACTATTGATTTTCTTGCATTTTTTGCAGCTTTATTTCTTGTTATAGAAGGATTTGCAAGAATATTTGAACATAAAAGTGCATCATTAAAAAGACAATCTACAAGAATAATAAGAATTGCTTTTGGATGTGCTATCTTAACACTTCATGTAATTCAGTTTTTGCATAAGTAAAAGATTTATAATCTTTAATTTTCTTTTTAATATATGGAAAAAGATGAGAAATATATTAGGAAAACAATCAAAAGAGATAAAAAAGCACAGATGCAATTATCTTTTGGAATGATTTTTTCTATTATATTAATCATAATCTTTTTGGCATTGGCTTTTTATGCAATTAAATATGTTCTTTCTACTCAAGACTTGATTAAAATTAGAACATCTATTAATGATATGCAGGAAGATACTAATGAAATTTACAGAAGTTCTGGAGGAAATTATGAAACATCAAATGAATATGATTTTCCAGGAAGTATCAAGGAAATTTGTTTTATTGATTATCATTGCGGAGGTGGTAGTTGCTTAAGGGGAAGTGGTGATTCAGATATTTATGATGAAATGGAATTATATTATGATAATAAAAAGAATTTATTTTTTTATCCCGAAGGTTCAAGTGAAGGGGTTAATTCAGCAGAAATAAAAAATATAGATATTAAAAAAATAACTGAAACAGATAATCCTTATTGCATTGAAAATGAAAAAGGAGTAGAAATTTATCTTAAAAAAGTTCAGGGAAATCCGTTAATAATTATTGAAAGAACATGAATGTAATCAAAATAATAATTTTAGGATATTGGGTTCATTTCAACATCATTAATGTAAAGTAAATCCTGAATCTTAACCTGCTTTACTGATAATTCACTTGCTCCAAAGTCGCAAGTCATTTATATTCAGATATCCCGCTTTGCTTGGATTTACTTGTTAAAATTTAATTTAACGAAAAACTTGATGAAGTCCGTTTTGAGCTATTGATTCATGAGTCTGCGAGTGCAATTATTAGGTTAGAAAGTTGACTTTACAATTATATAGGTTATTTGACATCAATGATATATTTTTAAATTAATTAGCATTTATTAGAAGATGAAAAAGAGGCTGGAAATTTCTAATATTAAAAAGAATAAAAAAGCACAATTAGAAATTTCTTTTCCATGGCTATTTGCAATAATAGCAGGAATATTTATTTTAGTTTTAGCTATATATATCTCAACAAAGTTTATTTTTATAGAACAAACGCAGATTGATACTGAAACAGCAAAATATATTGGAATTCTTCTTAATCCATTTGAAATAGGTGCAGAATCAGGAATATCAACACCTATGACAACTCCAACAGAATCAAAAATTTATATTTCTTGTAATGAAAATGGAAATTTTGGAAATCAATTAATAAGCACTTCGCAAAAATCTTTTGGATGGTGGTCAGAACAAAGCGTGGAAGTTTCTTTTAAAAATAAATATATCTTCTCAGAAGATGATGTAGAAGGCAAAAAATTCTTTTTATTTATTAAGCCATTTAACTCGCCATTTAAAGTTGGAGATATTATTATTTTAACATCAGCTTCAAAAAATTATTGTTTTGTTGATTCTCCCGATGGAATTAAAATAGATATTGAAAATTTAGGGCAGGAAAATATGAAATTAGAACCTGACTGCCTTCCAAATAGTATAAAGGTTTGTTTTAATGAAAATGGAATTAGTAATAGTAACTGTGAAATTAATGTATTTTATTCTGAAGGAGGGGGTTATGTTGAAAAAGATGGAGATAAACTTTACTTTATAGGAGATTCACGAAATTTAGGTTTAGTTTATGGAGCAATCTTTTCAAATAAAGAATTATATGAATGCCAGGTAAAAAGACTTATGAAAAGATTAAACCAATTATCAGTTATTTATGAAAGAAAAGCTGTATTTATATCTCAAAGAGGGTGTACAAATAATTTAGCAGTAGACTTGCAAAATTTAGCTTCATCGTCAAGTGTTTTAAGTGATTCATATTCATTAAACCAGTTAATTTATCCAAAATCAACTGAAATTGAAGAAAAAAATGAAAATAATGTATTTTGCAAATTGTGGTAGGATAAAAATAAATGATAGTTTGTCTAAAGACAAATATAAATAAGATGTTAATAAAGAACAGACAGGGTAAATTAGAGAGAGTTCAGATAGTTAGCTGCACCAGTCTTTTAAGTGTTTTTGGTATTAACAATATTAAATTATTAAAGAACTATATAAATAGTATTTAAAATGTTAAAAAAAGAAAAAAAAGCTCAGTTGAAGATTCAACAAATGGCATTTATGTTAATGGCATTAACTTTGTTTTTTGTATTAATCGGCTTATTTTTCATAGTTACTAAACTAAGCGGATTAAAAGAAAGTGTTACTAATCTTGAAAAAGAAAATGCACAAAAACTAATAATGAAACTGGCCAGTTCTCCTGAATTTTCATGTGAAAATGCTTTTAGATTTGGAGAAATAGATTGTGTTGATTTTGATAAAGTAATGGTTTTAAGAGAAAGCATTTCCAATTATAATAAATTTTGGGGTGTGGCAGATATTGAAATAACTAAAATATATCCTGAAAAAACTGGAGAATGTACTTATATGACTTATCCACATTGTAAAACACTAAAGATTTACTCAGAAAATGTAGATAAAAAGCCAGCTGTTTCAAATTTTGTTGCTTTGTGTAGAAAAGAAGTAATTAATGAAGAAGTTATGGAAATATGTGAAGTTGGAAAAATAAACATAATGTATGAAGATAAAACAAAATGAAAGATAAAGGAGAAATTAACAAAATGAGAACAAGAAAAGGATAATAAATTTGATTTAATTCAAATGTAAAGAGCGTTTATTTTAATCACGTAGCATGTCGCTGAGAAGTAGAAAGGTTTATAAAATAGATGCTTTCACTATTGTTATGGTTAAGGGAAGTATAACTCTCTTGATGTGTATTTTAATCATTTTTTCTATTATTTTTCCTATTGTTTCATCTCAAGAAGATGGAGTGAATTCACCTCCAGAAGCAAGAATACACTTTAATTCAAATATTTACGAAGTAAATGGGTTTGATGATCAAAGTAATGTAACAACAACTAAGAAAATAACTTGTTTAAAAAAAGATGGAGAGATTTGCATTAAAGAACTTAGAAAGTTTATAATAAAAGATGAAGATGGAAATGATTTAACTTTAACAGCTATTTATGAAAGAATTGGAGGACAGGTAAAAACAACTATCTTAAATTTAAAATATCATGGAGAAAATGTTGATGACTATAATGATGAAAAAGTTGGGAGCAATTGGTTTTGGGTTTATAATTTTGCAAATTTTCAACAAACTAGAATTCAAACTCTTAAAATAAGAAATGAATATGTAACAGCAGATTATAATCCTACAACAAATAAAACAAGAATAGAAATAAAAAATAAGACAAATTCTATATCTTACACGAAAGAAGGATATTATAATATTGAACTTTACACAGATAAAGGAAAGTTGAAGTATGATATACAACCTCAGCAAATAGCTTCTGTTGAACCTATAGTCTATAAACTGCTTGAGAACAATACTTGGGTAAATATTTTTGTGAAAATGAGGAATGATGAGGGAAAATTAATAGATGAGATAGTGAATAACCTTAATAACCAAGAGTTTTCTTTAGAAAAAAAATCTATTTATCACGATGCTTTTTCTGGAGATATAAGTAAGGCTGGATTGAACAAATTAGTATACAATTCAAATGTAAGGGGCATTTATCCTAATCGTGTAGCGCATGTCTAGAGGAATAAAAAAGTTTATAAGTAAATACTCTCTTTACTATTATGGCTAGGGGTGGTATGATTTTCTTGATGTGTTTTTTGATCTTTTTTTCTATTATTTATCCTGTTGTTTCATCTCAAGAAGAGGGAAGAGATTTAATTATAGATAAAGTTGACATAAATGTTATAAATGCATTGGAAAATAATACTTTGGTTGAAGTTTTTATTAAAATAGAAATAAATAATATCTCTTCGATAGATAGGGTATTATCAAGTCTTGATGAATCTGAATTTAAATTAATAAAAAGATCTGTTTATAACGATGCTTTTTCTGGTAATATCTCTAAAAAAGGAGTTGAAAAGATAATAAATAATCCAGATGTAAGGGGAATGTATTTAAATCGGGTTGCTAAAGTTACCTTACAAGATAGTACACCTTTAATAAATGCTACAACTGTATGGAATTCTTTGGGTTATACTGGTCGTGGACAAACTGTTTGTGTAATTGATACTGGAATTAATTGGAGTCATCCTGATTTAGGTGGATGTGCTTACACTGATAATATTAATGACGGATCGTGCAGTAAGGTTATTGGGGGCTATGATTTTTATAATCTTGATGATGATCCAATGGATGATTATGGTATTTATTCTGGTAATCCTTATGGTCATGGAACACATGTAGCTGGAATTGTAGCTGCTAATGGAACTATAAAAGGAGTTGCACCAGATGCAAAACTTGTAGCATTAAAAGCTTGCTCATGGAATTATTATGACGGTTGTACTGACCTAGCTGTACAGCAATCTATTAAATGGTGTGTGAATCATTCGCAAGAGTATAATATTTCTATAATCTCCATGAGTTTTGGAGGAGGTGACTACAATGATGAGACCTGCCTACATGCGCTCGATGATGAATTTAATTTGACACATTCTTCTAATATTTCAGTTGTAATTTCTTCTGGAAATGATGGATTTATAGATGGAATATCATGGCCTGCATGTAGTCCAAATGTTACTTCTGTTGGTGCTACAACTAAATCAGACTCAATTTCAGATTTTTCTAATAGAGGTCCTAATTTAGACCTTCTAGCTCCTGGTGAAGAGATTAATTCAACTAGTAGGTCAGGTGGATATGTTAGTATGGATGGTACTTCTATGGCTGCTCCACATGTTGTTGGTGTAATTGCATTAATGTTAGAAAAAAATAAAAATTTAACACCTGATGAGTTATTATTTAAAATGAAACAATCTGGGAAGATAATTTATGATAGTGTATCAGGTTTAAATTTTTCTAGAGTTAATGCTTATAATGCTATTACAAATCGTATTATTTTTATGACAAATAAAACTTTTAATGGAAGTTTAGGAGGAACTTCTGGAGCAGATTTACTTTGTATGAATGATTCAAATAAACCTGCTATTAGTAGTAGTAGTATTTACAAAGCATTACTTGGAACTGGGAATAGGTATGTTTCTGGAAATGATTGGGTATTGAGGGCTAATACAACTTACAAAAGAGCAAATACAACTATAACTGTTGGATATACTAATTCTCAAAAATGGTTTATTTTTAGCTTAAGCAATCCGATTAGTAATATAAGCAAAGACGTATGGACTGGATTAAGATCAAATGGAAACTTGTCTGAATATAATTGCAGTCAATGGACAAGCAGTTCAAACTCATTATATGGAATGACAGGACTTTCTACATCGTCAACAAGCTCAAGTATAGAAAGAGTGGAAAAGATTTGTGATAGTCTAAGGCCATTATATTGTGTGGAGCAATAAAAAATAAAGATTTATCTTTATAAATTATTTAATAAGAATATTAAAAGGTAAAATATATGAAATCAAGAAAAGCTCAGGAAGAAATGATAGGTTTTGTATTGATAATTATAATTGTAATGATAATTATATTGGTTTTTGTTGGCTTATCTTTAAAAAAAAGCAGCAACAAAGCTGTTGAAAGCTATGAAGTAGACAGCTTTATACAATCATCAAAACAATATACAACAGACTGTGTTATAGGAACATTGTCTAATTATAGAAATATTAATCAATTGGCTTTAGATTGCAAAAACAAAAAAAGATGTAATGATAACAGAGATACATGCGAGGTACTAAACCTGGAATTAAAGAATATGCTAAATAAAAGCTGGAATATTCAGGAAGGAAGTCCTATAAAAGGATATTCTTTAATTATAAAAAGAGATGATGAAGCAATAATAAATATAACAGAAGGCAATTCTACAAGAAACTATAATGGGCCTACAAAAGGCTTAGATGATGAGTTGAACATAGATTTGAGAGTGTATGTTTAAGACTTGCTTTCTTTTTCCAAAATTTCTTTAATCTGTCTTTTTAATTCAGAAAGGGCTTTTATAACATCCCAGATTATATTTTGATTTACATTAGAATATTTATGTCCGATAATATTTCTTAATCTCGCAAATTTTCTCCATCTAATTTTTTTATAGTCTTTTTTTAAGGAAAGGGGGATACTTTTTATTGTTTCTCCAATAAAATGAAGCCTCATAAGTGTTGCATCAAAAAGATTAGAATCTTTTAAGAAATCTTCTAAAGTCTTGTTTATAACTGAATTTTCAATCCTTTCTATCATTGAGATTATCTCTTTTAAATAAAGTTTATAGTCGGACATATTTAGCCTCTCTTTTGACATAGTTTAATTGTGGATGTAGATCTTTTTCTATTACTAAATCTATTTTTCTTTTAAACATTCTTTCAAGTAAAAATAATAAATCCATATAATTATCAAAAGTTTCTTTATCAAAATTAACAATTATATCAATATCACTCTTTTTATGCTGTTTATTCTTGGCAAAAGAACCAAAAAGTCCTATTTTTTTAACATTATATTTCTTAATATCATTACTTTTTTCTTCAATTTTCTTGATTATTTCTTTTGAATTTAATGCTTCTTTTACCATAATTAACATTAAACTAATTATTATTTAAAACTTCTTATTATAATATTTACATGAACTGATAATAATTGAAATTAAATCTTTACATTTACAGTTAAAGAATCAATAACAACTACTGGCTTGTGCCTTTTCCTGTTTTTAGTCTTTTCTTCAACTAATTCAACAAAGCCAAACCTATTAAGAAGTTTAATATCATCATTTACAGACTTAAAACTTCTTCCTAATTTCTTCGCTAAATCATAAATTGAAGAAGGTTTTTGTGTTTTTATTGTATGCAAAATACGTGCTTTTTCATTGCTTAGTAATTGTCTTAAAGCTGAAAGTCCAGAAAAATCATAATCTTCTTTTGTAGGAGTTTGCCATTTAAATATTGAAAAAGCTCCTTTTGATTCAGTTATTGTAATTTCTCTTATTTTTGATGCCATTTTTAACTTATTTTTATAGTAAGTATTTTTATTTAGATATGCATATTATATACTTTATAGTTATAGTATTAAATTTAATATATATTATAATTAGTTACCATATATTAATAAATGTTTTGTTTTTAACAATTTCAAAAGCCTAAAGATAATGTTTCATAATATAATAGTAACATAATATTTATAAATAAAAATTATTTTAATACGAGAAAAGAGTATCTTAGATAGATGAAATATGGAAAGCTTTTTAAAGAAAATTGATTTTTTGTTTATTACCTGGTTACAGGTATTCTAATAGGGAATTAGAATACATTGAGAAGCATGGTTTCCCTATGCCATGTAATCTACTGAACTGGGATTTGTCAATAGACAAATATTTCATAAAGGTGAAAGGAGGTTAAAAAAAATGTTTAACTTTAAAAAAATATCGGCAATTTTGACTAGTGCTGTAATGATTGGTTCTAGCGTAGGTTTTGCTGCTGCAGCAAGTTTCCCATCAGGATTTACATCAACTACACCTGCTATTGTATATGGAGCAAGTGCTGATTCATCAGATAGTGTTGCAGCTAATAGCATTTCAAGCTATTTAGCTGGCAAAGTAACTTCAACTACTGGAACACCAACAGGTGAAAGTATTATGTTTGATAAATCTGCTACAAAATTCCATGTAGGTAGAAGTTTGTTAAATGTTAAAAGTAATGCTTTAACAGACAGTGATTTACCAACTCTTTTAGCAGATGGTGTATATGTTGATGATGACAATGATGAGTTTGACTATACTCAAAAAATAGAAATGGCAAATTTAAATATCACTATGTTTGAAAATAGTGAATATAAATCAAATGAGCCAACTATCGGTGTTACAGTAGCAAATAGTGGTCATGTATTAAACTATTCAATAGATTTTACAGATGAACCATTATGGGCTGATTTAGCAACAACAGACTTAAAACTACTTGGTAAAAATTATTATATATTAAGTATTACAAATGGAACAACACTTAATTTGCTTGATGCTGCTTCAGCATCAACATTAGCAGAAGGAGAATCAACAACTTTAACTGTTAATGGAGCATCTTATGAAGTTTCGTTGGATTTTGTAGGAAGTTCAACTGCTAGATTTACTGTGAATGGAGTAGCAAGTAATTCATTAGCAGCTGGAGAAACTCAAAAGATTTCAGGAGCATATATCGGAGTTAAATCAATTGACTCTCAGCAATATGCTGGAGGTGTAAAAAAAGCTGAATTTGCTATTGGTTCTGGTAAACTTAAGATAGTCAGTGATTCAGAAGTAGAATTAAATGATGTTAAAGTTGACAAAATGAAAGTCCATCTTACAAGCGGTTACAATGCAGGAACTACTCTTTCAAAGATTCAAATGGAATGGAAAGCACAAGATGATACATTCATAACAGAAGTAGATCCTAAATATGACGTTATGCCTGGATTTGCGGCTCTGAAATTATCTTATATTGGAACTTTTTTTCCAAAAGAAGAATCAATAAAAATTGCACAAAGTGATCAATATATCTACTTCGATGATTTTCCATTAAAAAATGGTGTTGCAGATATAAATTTAATCTACGGTAACCAAACTCAATTTAATGGAACAGGTAAATCTGACACAGACAGATTAAGAACAACAAATGAATCTGAATTAAAACTTACTGATGAAGATGACAGATTTATTTTGTCATATAATGATGGAACAACAGCAGAATCTTACTTAATGAAGTATTCAATAACAGAAAGCACAGACTGGAAAAACAAAACTACTTTCTCATATTGGAATGATGGAGCATGGAAAAGCAAAGATGTAGTTTCTCCTGGTGAGACACTAGATCTTGGAAGTGCTTCTTTTGTAGTAAGTTTTGCAGAAGATGACAATGAAGATGTATACATTAATGTAACTGGAAGCAGCAATTTCAATGAGCTATTTTCAGCAGAAGGTTTGAGAATTTACTTACCTTATGCAAATAGTACTCCTGTATCAAATAATCTTGATCCAGGTTACCTCAATGTGACTGTAGCAAAATTAGACTCTACTACATTTACTCTTCAAGTCTTTGAAGAAGATAGAGAAGGTAATATAGACAATACTGGAGGTGCATTTAATGTAACAATTGGATGGGATAGTTCATCAACAAAAGAAGCTGAAATAACAGATGTTGTTGGAGAATCTGCAACTTTCAAAGAAATTGAAAGCAGCAATGTATATAGGAGTATAATTTACTCTGCTCTTGCAACAGAATTATTGTGGACTAAACCTGATTCATCTCAAAAGACTTTAGAGATAAAGTATCATGGTGATGAATCATATGGTAAGCTTTATTTGACTGATGCTACTTCAGGTGCAACTACAGCAGGAAATATGATATTCACTGATGCTGATAAAACTTCTTGGCAAGACAAGAATGTAATTCTTGTTGGTGGAACCTGTATTAACTCTGCAACTGCAACTGCTTTGGATTCAACTATTGGAACTTGCGGTGCAGATTGGGTTACTGTAACAGGTGTTAGAGAAAATCAATACCTGATAAAAGTAATTGCTGATAAGTTTACAACTGGAAAAATTGCATTAGTTGCTGCAGGTTATAATGCTGCAGACACAAGAGCTGCTGCAAGCAGGTTAACAAATGATCCTGCAAGCATTGATACTACTACAGGAAATGCTTATATCTATGCAGTAGGTGCAGAAGGAACTTCTACAATAGTTAGTGGTCCGTAATGTAACAGTAAAACAACTAAATTTTTATTTTTCTTTTTTTCTTTTATTTTTTAGATTGTATTTGAGAATATGAAAAGTGCAAAAGAATTAACAGCAAAAAAGGTATAAAATAACTCATAAATTCACAGTGATATTATAGCAAAGGACGTTTTTAATTTACCATATTTACGCCTTTGCTAGATAGAAAAAGACAAGAGAATGGTAAAAAATTAATGTCTTTTTCTATAATTATACAATAAATATCTCATAAGATAAATTAAAGGTGTTATCAATAACTCACAAAAGGATAAATTAAATAAAGAATAATTTATAACCCCAATCAATCAGCATAATAAATATATATTTAAATCTTGATAAATTATATAAACAAAGAAATTTAAAAAATATAAAGAAATTGTCTAAAATTTCGCTATCTCCGCAGCAAGCTACGAAGTATTCACCGCGAAATTTTTCGCTTTCAGCGACCAGCAATTTCAGTCTTTCAAAATCTGCCACAGCAAGCTGTGGGGTATTAAACCCAGATTTAGAAATAAAACAAAATTTAATAAAATAAACATGATAAGAAGAATAAAGCCGAAAAGCGAAGAAGAAAGCAAAAAAAGGAGAAATCAACTTATTGTTGGAGGAATTTTAATAATAATCATGCTTTTTAGCACAATAGGTTATGCTTTTATAGGCAATAATGATGATAATAGTAATGGAAACAATAATGGAAGTGGTAAAAAAATTAAGTATAATGGATATGAGTTTAACAATAATAATGGATTTTGGGTTTTAAATGCAAGAAGAAGTAATTTTGTTTTTCAATATAATCCTAAAGAAACAGAAGATGTTAATGTAAATATAATTTCCAATATAAAATCTATAAATGAGTATTACAACAAACCACTTTATATCTCTCCGCAAGATAGTATAGCAACAAATGAAATCACTGTTAATTTAAACCAAGTTGCCCAAAGAGTTCAATATGCTTGTTTAGAGGGAGAAAACTGTTCAAGCGAAAGTGAGCTGCCTATAAAAAACTGCGAAGATAATTTTATAATTATTAAAAAAGATAAAGAAAATGAAACTTCTATTGAACAAAAGGATAATTGTGTTTTTATAACAGGAAATGAAGAAAATATAATAAAATTAACAGATGAATTCTTATTTAAATTACTTGGTGTAAAATAATAAATTTATGTAAAAAGTTTAATAAATAATTTAAAAAATGGATGAAGAAGATAAAAAAGAAAGTGAATCTGAAGAAGACTTTGAAGAAGAGTCTATTGAAGAAAAAGAAGAGGATTCTGATGAATATGAAAAAGAAATTAAAGAGGAAAATTCAGATAATAATGAAGAAAAAATGATAAATAATAATAACTACGATAAAAAAGAAAAAGAAATGAATTATCATAATAAAATATTGGCCGGCTTTTTTATTGCAATTGCAATTATTTTAATCTCCATAGTTTCTTTTAATATTTTTTCAAAGAAACTAAATAATTTTGAATATTATGGCTATGATTTTAATATTTTAAAAGAAGGAGATATTAACTTTTATCATACTTCTTTTGTAATAAACAAAATTACAGAATCAAGCAATTCAAATATTCCATTTAAAGAAGAAATAGACTATAATGTTTATTTAAGAAAAGATCCGAGAAACCTAGAAAAAATCTCCTTTAACGGAGAAATAAACCAAAAAGAAATGATGGTTATTAATATTAGCAATGAATTTAATTGTGAAGGCAAGGGGGTAATTGCTGTAGCTAATATGGCGCAGATATTTGGCAGTGTTGGAACAAAAATAATAACAGATCCAAATGCAACATGTGATGATCAGGGAAGATATATGTTTGTTCAAATTCAAAAAGGAGATAAAACAAACATAGAACAATACGGGCCTTCATGCTATAATATTAAGGTTAAGGAGTGTGAAATCTTGGAAGGAACAGAAAGGTTTGTCTTGGAAATGCTTAAGGGCTTTAATGAAGAGCCAGAAAAGTTTGAATTGATAAGTTCTTAAATAAAAACATCCCAAACATTTTTTAAACTAATTATTCTTTAGTTATTAATGGCTAAAAAGAGGAATATTAATGTAAAAAATAACTCAAAAAATAATGCAGTTAATATTTTTGTTAGATATATCATTTTAATATTAATAGCTATACCGAATATCTATTTATTTTATTTTATTTTTACTTCACTGACAATTTATCCTGTTTTTTATTTCATAAATTTTTTTACAAAAGCTACACTTAATGGAACAATTATCTCATTTGGTGCAGATAATATCGAGATTGTTGGAGCATGTGTTGCAGGTTCTGCATATTATCTTTTAACAATATTAAATTTATCAACACCTAATATAAAAATCAAAAAAAGAATTCTTATGTTATTCATTTCATATTTAACTTTTTTAATTTTAAATATTGCAAGAATTGTTTTTCTCAGCTATTTAATCTTTATTGATTCAGCTTACTTTGATGCAACACATAAAATTTTATGGTATTCTTTAAGCACACTTTTAGTTGTAATAATCTGGTTTTCAGAAGTAAAATTCTTTAAAATAAACTCAATTCCAGTTTATGAAGATGTTAAATTTTTATACAGAAAATCTTTATTTAAAAAGAAAAGATAAAATAAAAAATTCATCTTTTAAAACCAATTGAATATATACAAAGTTTTGAAGTTTCTTCTGGATCTTTTTCTCTTAAACTGCACTTTTTATCTTCATATTTTGGACAGATAACACCGTCTATTTTAGTATATGTGGCTTCTTCATATTTGATTGAAACTTTAAAATGAGGATTAACTCCTTTTTTTTCAAAATAATAAGAATTCATTACAGTACATTCAACTTCTTCAAGTTTTTCAGTCATTTTATTTCTAAATCTGGGTTTAATACCCCACAGCTTGCTGTGGCAGATTTTGAAAGACTGAAATTGCTGGTCGCTGAAAGCGAAAAATTTCGCGGTGAATACTTCGTAGCTTGCTGCGGAGATAGCGAAATTTTAGGCAATTTCTTTATATTTTTTAAAATAATTTAGATATTTCTCTTGTAATACCATATATTGCCATAGAATAACCAGCATATTTTGCTACGTAAAAACCTGCTTCTACTCCCCAAAGTATAGGTATGTCTAGATAAGTTAATGAATCCCCTAAGCTTTTTGGATTTTCTGCAACATGCCTGGATTTCTCTCTCAACATAGAAAATGTATAATGAATTTTTTTATCTCCTGTTATTGGTATTAATGTCTCAAAAAGATCATATAAAAAAGATTCATCAGAATTATTATTTACCTTACCTTGTAAACCTTCTTCTTTTTCCATTTTATTTTATAATACAAACCATAATTTAAAAAGTTATATTTAACTTCTAGCAACTCTTATTGCTACAATAATTATAATTATTACAAGGATTACATTTAAAATTCCAATTCCCCACAAATACCAGTTATCTGAATTTATTATAGCTCCTCCAGTTAATCCTGGAAATTTAAATCCGCCAGAAGCTTTTTCAATTGGAACATTAACTGTTTTTGTTGCAGATGGAAGTGTTCCTGACTTGACATTAACAACAAATGTCTGATCTCCTTCAACATCTTTATTTACTTTAAACCTGAATATAACATCTTGTGATAAGCCTGCATTTAATGAAAGTGAAGAAGGATTAACGCCTTCACTTGTTGCCCATTCATCAAAGCCAGTTGCACTGATTGTGAAAGTTTGTGTTTCATCGCCGGCATTTACTATTTTTGTTTTAACTTCTAAACTTTCTCCTGCTTTTCCTCCTGATTGAATAGCTGTTGCAGGATCTACTATTATTTCTGCTAGTGTTTGCGTTGGAATTTTCCTGCAATTTCCTTCAACTTTTAAAGAAACATCATAAGATGATTCATCATCATTTTCATTCTGGTAGATATCATTATCTTCATCTAAAACCCAAAACTGCAAATGGTATATTTTTTCAGCTGCATTTTTAGGAATAGTTATCATAGTGCTTAATCTTTCTTTGTCAAATGAATCTATATCTCCAACATCAACCTGATTGTTTATTTTAAGTTCATCTATGAAAACTCTAGCAGTAATATCATTTTGGTCATCTTCGCCAATATTCCAGACATCAGCATTAACTACTACTTCTGAACCGCACTGAACTGTTTCCTGAAATTTAATGTTATTTAATACAACAAAATCACTGTCAAGTATTACTTCAACATTTTCTGAATCATCTGAACAGCTATCTTCTCCATCAAAACTTCCTCCCTTTATTTCTCCTGTTGCTTTAACAAGAAAAGAATAATCAGTAACTTCTGGCTCTAAGTCTTCTGGATCTACATTAAAAGTTATTGTTATTGTTTTATCTTTTCCATTATTTAAGTTAAAATCTGATTCAGTATTGTCAATAACACATTTGTTGTTTTCATTGTCAAACAAACACCATTCAACTTCAATGTTTTTTACATCTTCATTTCCATTATTTTCAACATTAATATCAATTTTAACAGTATCTGTAGGATACCATTCATTATCATCTTCGCTGAATCCTGTAACAGCAATATCATCTATAGCAACACTTAAATCTCCATTGTTTCCAACTTCGCAGAAATCTGAAGTTGCAAAAGATAATGTCTGTGTTTTTGTTCCGGATTTGCTTCCTAAAGCAGTTAATGCAGTAGAAAAGTCCTCTCCAAAGTCAAATTTAAAACCGGATTCAACATTATAAAAAACTGTAACAGGCACTTCATTGTTAGCTGTTAAAAGAACAGGAGAAGGCTCTGTAAAAGTAATAGTTCTTCCTCCAGAAGTTAATGTTAAAGGATTGATTGAAAAAGTTGCTGTTTCACTTTCAGTGCTTTTAATTCTAAGAACAACAGAATTTCCTGATTGAGAAAGTTCTGGAACACTTGTAAAACTAATTAATGCACTTACTAAACTAGAAAATAAAATTAATGCAATCAAACTTAAACTCAATAAGGTGAATATTTTTGTTTTCATTTGTAGTCATTCTTCAGTAATTATGGTTTATAAAGATTTCTATTCTTGAAAATATGTTTTGTTCATACTCTTGTTTACACTTTAAATACTGTCAATATATAGGTAATCCATTTTATATAAAAGGTGAAATCTTATAGTTATTCAGATTAATTAAAGTGCAATATCCTATTAAATTGATAATATCATATTTCAAAAAGATTTAAATATTTTAGTATATAACTAAGTGTGTATAGTCAGGAGATAAATATGCCTTTAAGATCTAAAGAAAATAGTCTTGGTGCATGGGCTTTTTTAATAGGAGTTATTTTAGCTATTATTATAGGGTTAATTACTTCAACATGGTTGAGAAGTAAATTTCCGGAAATAGTAGAAATCAGCCCTATTATATATTCTGTATTGGTAATTTTAGGGATAATAGTTGGATTTATGAATGTTACTGGAAGAGATTCACAGACTTTTTTAATTGCAGGAGCTGTTTTAGTCATAGCAAGTAAATTTGGAATGGATGCTGTTAGCAGCTCGCTTATTGGAGTTGGTGTAGGAGAAGTTGTCAGGAGTGTGTTTGGAGCATTGCTTGCATTATTTGTACCTGCTACAATAATAGTTGCATTAAAAACAGTTTTTAGCATTGCTAATGTGGATGTTTGATAAGATTTAGAAATTAATCAACCACTAGGTATTATAAAAAGATTCTAAAATAAATTAATTACCTTTTCTAACTACCTGACTTTTCCTTAATTTTTTGGCACTACACCCAATCATATGTTTTTAGAGCATTTTCATATCTAACAACTTCTTCTGATTTATCTGGACGAAATTGATTTACAATACCTGGAGCAATAAAGACCGATGAAATGAATATTCCAAAGGTAGTAATACCTGCACCAAAATGAAATCTATCCCAAAAATTTATTTTTCTTTCTAATTGTTCTATAGAATACTGTTGTTGTTTATCTTCCTTTTTCATTTTATTGTTTAAACTCACAAATTTATTCAAATTTATGCAGTTTTTCTTCTTTTGGCTTTACTATCTCTTTATGTATTTTGGCAAAAGAAGGAGTTGCAACAACTACATTTTCTCCAAAACCAGCTATATTTCCTTCAAGAGCATCAATTGTCTTTTTAATCTTAGAAATTGCACGTTTTAATTCTATAGAATCTTTCTGTCTTAATGTTTTTATGTCAATAAGTGCAATAGTATATCCTTCTCTTAATGCATTCAATATTTCATTTACATCCTCGTATTTCTTTAAAAAAAACAGTTTTACTAATATTTTATTGTCTTTTTTATCCTGATCTAAATCAATCTCAATATATTCATCTCCAGAACTATCACTTCTTAATGCTCTTGAAAAACTCTCTTTGATTTTATCAAACACCATAGAAAATGAATATATGTTAGATTTATAAATATTTCGTAATTTTTTTTGATATGATTTTATGAAAATTATCTTAGAGAATAAGGGTTAAATTTATTTTCTTAATTGTTTAATTACATCATTTTTAGGGTAGATGAGTATAAAGATTAATAAATAAAACATAACAAATATTTATTTTAATAAAGAAATTGCCTAAAATTTCGCTATCTCTGCAGCAAGCTACGAAGTATTCACCGCGAAATTTTTCGCTTTCAGCGACCAGCAATTTCAGTCTTTCAAAATCTGCCACAGCAAGCTGTGGGGTATTAAACCCAGATTTAGAAATAAACTTTTAACAGGTAATAATCATCAATTGCATATAATCGTTTAAAATACTTAAATAAAAATGAGAGGGTATAATAAAATAATAATCATAATTTAACAAATATATAGGTAATAATGATAAACAATTATTTCTATAAATTCTCAAATCTATTTAAAAGATTTCATTATTTCTTCTCTTAACTCTTCTAATTTTTCAGAAAAATTTTCTTCTTGTTTATCTAAAGATTTAAGCCTTATATCCAATAATTTTTCTTTATTAACCAATTCTTCCTTAATTTTTGATTTTTCTGATTTAATCATCAAGCTTCCAATTATTTTATAAACTTCATCGCCAGAATTTTCTATTTCTTCAAGAGCTGATTGAGTTTCAGTTATTTCCATCTGGAATGCCTGTTTTTGCATTAAAATATTTTGCAGATTCTGCTCTAAAATCTGCATTTCTTGAATTTGTTTTTCTGTTTTAGGATTAGTATTCGGCATTTTAAACAGCTTTTATCAAATAGCTTTTACTTTTTTAGCATATGTTCTGGGTTTAAAGAAAATTTTGCTTACACAATAAGGACAAACAAATCTCTTATCAAGTTTATTGCTTTGAATCTTCTTCCCGCATTTAAAACATTTATATATAGCCATTTTTTATTAATTTAAATTTATTGATAAGCATAGTTATCCATAACTTTATATGCTTCTATCATTGGATTATAAATAGGATATACTTTTAATGGTTTAAATAATCTTTTCTTAGTAATCTACTATGTTTTGATGTTCTGCTCTCGGTGGTAGTATTATGTCCAATATTTGCTCTATCGGTTCTATATTCTAAGTTTTTCATTTTTAAATTTTGGAAAAGATACTTTTTAAACTTATTCTAAGTAAAATGCCCCTCCTGCAAATTTTTTTCCGCATTTTTGACAATGCCAAATTCCTTTAGATAATCTTTTTACTCCTGTTCTTTTACAAAACGGACAAATTTGTTTTTTTCTCTGTTTCGCCTCTACATCTGAAAATTTAGCTCTTACCCTTTTACCATATCTTGCTCCAAATCTTCCTGATGCTCTTGCTTTTTTTGTCTTGACCATTTTAAGTTTTATATAGGATAATGGGCTTTTTCATAAACTCCCATTGCATCCATTAATTTATATAAATATGTCTCTTGATCAAAGGTTAAACCATTTTTTGAAGCATCTCTTGGAATTAAATGCAATTCATCTGCTAATTCTTTTGCTTTGTCATATGTTGTTTCATCGCTTTCTGGAGTAAGATTAGCTACATCAAGTATTTTTTTCAATCCGCTAATTGTTTTGGGTAATCTTGCCATTATAATTAGTTAAAATTTTAGTTTTTAAATTATTCTGTTTGATTTTTTAAATAAAATGGGGATGCGCGGATTTGAACCGCGGTCTCAAACTCCCAAAGCTTGAATACTTACCAGGCTGTACTACATCCCCTTAATTAAAGGGGAGCGAGAGTATTTATAAAACTTTCAATTATTTCTTTTTAGCTGGTTTTGCCTCTGCTTTTGCAGGAACTTTTGCAGGTGTTGCAGGTGTTGCAGCAGCAGCTTCTGTTTTTGCTTTATCATCAGTAGATTCAGCAACTTTAGCAGCTTCTTCAGCAGCTATTTGCTCCTGCTTCTTAATCTGCTCTTGTTTTGATTTTATCTGAGAGAAAAATTCATCAAGCTCTTTTCTCTTTTCATCAGATGTTTCTGTTTTTTCTTTTGAAATTTCTTTGTCAAACAAACCATTATCAATATCTTTTTCAATCTGGGCAGCAGGCTTATTTTCTATCAATATACCTAAACTTACACATGTTCCGACAACACTTTTTACAGCTGATCTTAAATCCTTACATAATAAATTAGGCATTTTTGTTTTTGCTATTAAAATAATCTGCTCTATAGATGCATTTGCAACTTTTTCTTTTTCCTGCAAGCCAGAACCTTTTTCTATCTTCAACTCTTTTTTTAATAATTCTGAAACTGGAGGAGAAAAAACTTTAATTTCAAACTCTTTTGTAGAGGTATTTATATCTAATTCAATAGGCACTTTAATTCCTTTGAAGTTTTTTGTTGCTTCATTTACTTTCTGAATAACCTGCCCCATATTTATTCCAGCTGGCCCAAGCTTTTGGCTTAATGCTGGGCCTGGAGACATATTTCCTCCTTCTGTTAAAATTTTTATTATCATCTTTTCACTCCTTCACTTCTTTCCTCGCCTTCTTCTCTTCTTATAACACGAACATTATCAATTTTTATTGTAACTGGAAGAGGAACAACTGCTCCTAATAAACTAACCGTTACTTCTTCTTTCTGCTTGTCTATTCTTAAAACTTTTGCTTTTTCTTTTTTGAATGGTTCAGAGATAATTTCAACTATATCTCCTTCATTGATATTAATAGTTTCTACAGATGGTTCTAACATTGCTTTAACTTCATCGTATGAAATTGTTTTTCCGACAATTCCTTTAACATATGGAAGATTAAATGCAGCTTCTTCTGCAGATTCTCTGTCTTCTGCTTCTAAAAGAATATATCCTCTTAAACCGTGAGGACGTGAAACTGTATAAACATTAAGCTGTTTTTTAATTGCTCTTTCAGCTATCATGTCCACTGCTCTTTCTTCTTTGTTTGTTGTGACTTTAATTATGAAAATCATTTTTTATTAATTAATTTCTTGTTTATTAACTTAATTAGCTCCGACTACCTCTTAACTCCTTAAGAAGCAGTATTAATATGTGAAAATAAGGGTTTATAAATTTTACTTAATAAAAAAACTCATTATAATTGACAAGATAAATCCAACTGCTCCAATAACAAGAATTCCAATTGCTGAAACTTTTGCTACAGATTCAAATTCTTTTCTTGTTGGTTTTCGTAGAATATACCATACTCTTTTACATTTCATTAAAAATGATTTTGTGTTTATCCAAATGTTAGTTGCCATAGTTCAATAAGAAATAAATTGCTTAAAAATCTTTTGATGATATCATATGCAGTTATACATACCAAAATATCAATACATTCTTTAATACTTTCTTTAATTTAAATCCTTGATCTCCAAAGAAACATCGCAGTTATCAATCATCCATTGAACATCAATTAAATCTATATTATGAATTACTCCATTAATAATAACATATTGATTATTACATGATTCACAACCGTTTTCATTGCAATCGCAGGGAGTGTTGTCTATATACCATTTTTCAGGACAAACTTTAAGTTTATCTTGAGAATCAAGTTGAGTATTAGTTTTGTTTCCTAATTTGTTATTTAATTCATTGTTTGATTTTATGTCAAATTTAGAAAAATAAACAAATAAGACAATTAATAATAATGTCACTAAAACAAAACCATAAACTATAATCTTCCATATAAGTGATGAAGATGCAGATTGATAATCATCTTTACTGTTTATCTTTTTCATAAATTAATCAAGATAAATGAGAATTTAAACTTTTCAATTATACCTCACTTTAATCTTTCTTAAAATTTCTTCTCTAAAATTCTTGCATCCATGTAAATCTTTTCCAACTAAATCAATGTACTCTAAAACAAAAATCATTCTTTCTGGCTCATCAGTGATAGAAGACAATTCATTTCTTTTTCTGTCAATAAAATCTTCTAATGCTAAACCTGAGCAATCTGAATACATTACTTTGTTTGCATCTTCAAAAAGTTGAAATGAGTTAAAATTCATGAAATAATTGAAAAGAAAGAGTTAATAAAATTTGCTAAAAAAAATCATAATCAATTATTCAGAAGCTTCATCTCAATAGATTTTAATAATTTTATTATTTCTTGATTTTGTGCCATGCTAACCTTATACAATGATACTTGTGCTGCATAAAGGTGATATAATGATTCCATATAATTAGCTGTATGCTGACTATGGATAATTGCTGGTTTGAAGGAACATTCTTTAGCATAGCTTATCTCTCAACATCAGCAAAAACTTTAGTCAAATCAAATTCATCAATTTCATCTAATGATTTAATCTTTAGTGCCATTTTATTCAAAAAACTCAATTCCTAATTCTTCTTCAATTTCAGCATGTTTTCTTGATTCAAGAGAATCGCCATGCCCTAAGATCTGAGCTGATCTGACTCCTGTAACAATAAGCAAAACCCTGATTGATTTTTCCATATCATCTGAAATCTGAGCCCCCCATATTAATTTAGCATCTGGAGAAAGCTTATTTCCAATAGTTTCAATTATCTGCTTGCATTCATCTAATGACATATCAGGTCCTCCAATAATATTAACAAGAGCTCCTGAAGCATCTGAAATATCAACATCTAATAATGGATTTTGTATTGCTTTTTCAACAGCCTCAATTGCACGGTTTTGAGTATCTGCTTCACCCATTCCAATTAATGAAACACCACCATTCACCATTACAGCTTTAATATCTGCAAAATCCAAGTTTACTAATCCGGAAGTTGTAACTAATTCTGTTGTTCCTTTAACAGCATTAGTAAGAATTTCATCAGCAATTTTAAATGCAGTATGAAGAGGCAATTCAGGAGCTAACTCCAACAATTTATCATTAGGAATAACAATTAAAGTATCTACAACAGCCTGCATATGCTCTAAGCCATCCATTGCATTTTCTATACGTTTTTTGCCTTCAATAGTAAAAGGAAGTGTAACAACACCTATGGTCAATGCTCCTTGTTTTTTGGCAAGTGCTGCAATAACTGGAGCAGCTCCTGTTCCTGTTCCTCCGCCTAATCCACATGTAATAAATATCATATCGCTTCCTGAAATCTTTTTCTTAATTTCAGCTTCAGATTCTTTTGCAGCTTCTTCACCTACTTTTGGATTACTTCCAGCCCCTAATCCTTGGGTTAATTCTCTTCCAATTAAGATTTTTTGATCTGCATTGGAGTATAATAAATCCTGTGCATCTGTATTTACAGCAATCAACTCCCCTCCTTTAATTCCTATTTCCCTCATTCTGCTTAAAGAATTATTTCCTCCTCCTCCAACACCAATAACTTTTATCTTAGCTGTCTGTTTTTTTAAAAGTTCTTCTAATTCTCTGTCAATTGTTTTAACCTCTTCTGAAACATCATAAAGAGAAGGGTCTCTTCCATATACCTCTGCCATAAACATAAAAAATAAAATGTATTTATAAGGATTTATGTTTAGTATTGTTATTTTATAGAAGTATTTTTTCTTATCTTTCTTTTTTATTTTTAGAGGCTTTTTTCTCTGTTTTCTTATTTTCTTCCTTTTTAATAGCTGATTCTGCAGAATTTTTATCCTCTTTTTCAGCTTTCTTTTCTTTATTATACTCTTTATCTGCTGTTTCTTCTATAGTTAATTCATATTCAAGAATTTCTTTAAATTTGTCGTTAAAGATTTCAATAAATTGCTTTAATGATTTTTGCTTTTCTGTTAAGTTTAAAATAACTTTTTTATCTTTTTCATTTATAGTAAAACTAAAATCCTGCCTGAATAAAAAGTCTATAAGTGCTTTAACTTTTTCATTTATATCTATAACTTTTCTCTTTACATTGATTTTATAACTGACTTCTTTGCCTGCAAGAGGATTATTAAAATCAGTTATAACTCTTCCTCCTGAAACAGAAAGAACTTTTGCTATTTGGTTATCAAAGTTAAACGCCATGCCCGGATAAGGATTGAGTTTATTTTCTGTAAAGTGTTTTAATGGAACAACTTTAACCAGTTGAGGATTTCTTTTTCCAAAGGCTTTTTCCGGAGAAATCTCTATTTCATAATTTCCTAAATCTTTATCTAATAAAAATTCATCAACTCCCTCTATAAACATATGATTTCCTATTGAAAATACAAGAGGTTTTGCTTTTGCATTGGGATTAATTTTTTTAAGTTCTCCTTCAATATTAGAATCAAAGACATCTCCATCTTTTAATTTAGCAGTAAATTCTATTTCAATAAAGTCTCCTTTATGAATTTTATTTTCTGAAGCAGATTTTTCTTGTTTTTTAGCTTGTTCTTGTTTAGCCATTTAATTTGTATTTCAAAAATGTTTATAAATGTATTTTTTCTAAATGATTCATGAGTTTTAAGATGATTAATGCTACAGATGCAAGAGTAGGCACAAATATAATGGTAGAGGGAAACCCGTGCACTGTAAAAAGCATGGATGTGAGCAAGACAGGAAAACATGGGCATGCTAAAGTAAGAATTGAAGCTGTTGGAATTATTGATGGAAAGAAGAGGGTTTTTGTTATTCCAGGACACGACAAATTAGAAGTTCCATTAGTTGAAAAAAGAAAAGCTCAGGTTTTAACAAAAGGGCAAGATATAATAAGTGTAATGGACTTAGAAAGTTTTGAAACTATTGATGTGCCCTGTTCAGAAGAAATAAAAGATGAATTAGAAGAAGGCGGAAATGTTGAATACTGGATAATTGAAGGAATTAAAATAGCAAAGAGGAAATTATAATGGGTTTGAGTGGAATAATACAAGATTGTGAAAGAATATCAGATGAATTAAAAGAAAGATTTGATAGCTTGCCTAAAGTAGAAACTTGTGTACATAGTTATATTCCTCAAGGAAGATTATTTTGTGAGAAATTACAAATAAGAGTATCTACTGCATACTGTGAATCATGTTCAGAATATAAATCTAAAATGGAAGGTGAATAAAATGAAAACAGAAAGTATGATAGAAAGAGAAGTATATGAAGTTAAACCAGGAGTTTCTTTAGATGAAATTAAAGAAGATGATATTCTAATTATAAACGGGAGAAAAGAGTTAGTTGCATTTTGTCTTTATCCAGTTAATCAACCGCCAATTGAGCTTATAACAGCATACAGAAATGAATCTGGATCAATTGGTGAAATGAAAAGAGGAGAATATAATCAGAAGAATGGGCAATTTAATCTGGAAGAACATCTTGGAGAAGTATTAAAAGGAAGTAAGTTACATAAATTTTTAAGTTTAAAATTTGAGGAGGCTGGATTATAAATTGGCAAAAATTAAAAAATTTTTGAATCTTCAAACTCCAAATATCGGAGTTTGTAAAGGAGTTTGAACATGGCAAAAATACCTGAAGCACAAAATAGATTATTTAAGAATGTTTTTGTATGTAAAAAATGTCAGTCAAAAATACGGGCAGATCCAAAAAAAATTCTTGTTGGCAAAGTTAAATGCAGAAAATGTAAAGGAAATGCATTTAGGCCATTAAGAAAAAAATAAATAACTAAAAAAGAATTAAAAAATGAGTTTTATTGTATATGATCTGATCTTTTTGGTGATATTTGTTTTATTTGTCTCTTTATTTCTTTATAAAGGAAAAAAGAATCTGAAAAAAGAAGGGTCATTGTTATTGTATAGAACAAAATGGGGAATGAAATTTATAGATAAAACTGGAGCTAAATACAAAAAAACACTTACATTTTTAAGCTATGTTTCAATAACTTTAGGATATATCCTGATGATTGGGGGATTATATCTTGTTTGGACTATATTATATGTTTATTTATTCAGGCCAGATATAGTCAGGACAATTAAAGTTCCGCCAATAACTCCTTTGGTTCCTTATTTGCCTGAAATATTTAATATAAGTTTTCTGCCTCCATTATATGTTACTTACTGGATTGTAATGATTGCTATTGTAGCTATTCCTCATGAATTTTTTCATGGTATATTCATGAAGAGGTATAACATCAAAATTAAATCAACTGGGTTTGGATTTTTTCCTTATTTCTTGCCTATTTTTTTAGCTGCTTTTGTTGAACAAGACGAGAAAAGCATGAATAAATCAAGCAAGTTTGGACAATTAGTGGTTTTGTCTGCAGGAACATTTGCAAATATCCTTACTGCTATATTTTTCTTTTTTATTTTTTGGATGTTTTTTGCAACTGCTTTTGCACCTTCAGGGATTATTATTGAAGATTATTCATACTCTATTGTAAAAGTTTCTGCAATAACTATGATAAATAGTGTTTATGTAGAAAATCCATCTATTAATGATTTAACAGAATTAGTCAAAAATGATACTTTTAATGATATACAAACAGAAGAAGCAAAATATGTCGGAATAAAACAATTATTCAGTAATACAAATGAGTATATTGTTTTGTATGATAATGCTCCTGCAATAAATTCTGATTTAAATGGAGTAATAACTGAAATAAATGGTGAAAAAATAACAAGTCTTGATAAATTATCTTCAGAATTAAAAAAATATTCTCCCGGAGATAAAGTGACTATTAAATCAATTAATGAAAAAAATGAGGTTGAATTTAATGAAATTACTTTAGGAGAAAATAAAATAAATGGCAATTCTTTTTTGGGAATTAAATTTCCTCAAATTGAAGGCAAAGGAATTATAGGAAAAACATTTATTACATTATCTGCATTTAAAAAAGCAGAAATATATTATACTCCAAAAATACCCGGTTTTTCTATTTTTATTTATAATATGCTCTTGTGGATTTTACTTGCAAGCATCAGCGTTGCATTTGTTAATATGCTTCCTGTTGGAATTTTTGATGGAGGAAGATTTTTTTATTTAACTGTTTTGGGTTTAACTGGAAGTGAAAAGATTGCAAAAAAATCTTTTGCATTAGTTACATATTTTTTCCTATTTTTATTGATAGTAGTCATGATTATGTGGGTTTTTTCAATTTTTTCACTCACTTAAAAAAATAATAATTTTCCCGTCGGTGTTTTAATAATGGAAAAATTCATTTTTGGAAAAGTATTTAAACTATTATTACGTTACATCATTACTAATTGAAAAGAGGTATTCAAAATGGCAAAGAAAAAAGCAGCTAAAAAGAAAAAGAAATAAGACATCAAAATTTTTTTATTTTTTTTATTATTAATTATCCTTTATTGTTCTGTCAAATTGTTCATTTAACTTTAATTTTATCTTGTTCTGTGTTTGTTAATTTATTTTTATTTAATCTTAAATAGGGATATAATCTTTATCATTAATATTGTTTCAATAAAATTATAATGTGGACTGTAAATTTATATGCAACAAAATAACTATCATCTACTTGAAATGATAATCAAAAGTGTTATCTATCAGTTGTAATCTAATACCTATTATGTGTTCAATTATTTTATAAATCAATAATTCCGTCTTTTGTCAATGCTGCAAATCTTATTCCGACAGGAAGATGCAAAAGTGATGAAATTAAAGCCATATGCTCTTTTCCATCGCCAGAGGCAATAGATAAAGCCACTTCTGTTCCATTTATCTTTCCTTTTAGTTTGGATAAAAAATCATCATGAAGATCCCTAAGCCTTTTATCTGTGTCAACTTCTATAAATTCTACTTTTTTTGTTGCTGTGAAATTATCTCTTGAAAACGAATTTCCAATCAATATTATTCTGTCCCATTCTCCTTGATTAATTAATCCTGTGACCTGCGCCCAAGTTCCTTTTCCTGAAGATAATAATGCTACGAGTTCCATGTGTTGGATAAAAATTATAAGTTTTTAAGGATTGTTGTAGACGGAGTCAATTTTAATTTGTAGTAAAGCTTATAAACCATATTTATCTGTGAAATTTACCGATTGACTACATCGCCAAAATCCATTTTCTGGATTCAAGCGCATAATGTAGGAGGTTATTACATGGCAGAAGAAAATTTACAAGGGCATTTAGAAAAAGCTTTAGCTCAGCTTAGAAAAGAAAATAAAAAGCGAAAGTTTGACCAAACAGTGGATTTAATTGTAAATCTCCAGAAATTTGATGCTAAAAAAAATTCTTTGAATTTAATTGTATCTCTTTCACATAAAGTTAAAGATAAGAAAGTTTGCGGTTTTTTTGAAATGAAAAGTAAAAAGGTTGAAACTATTACAAAAGATGAATTTAAAAGATATTCCAAAAAAAATGAATTGAAAAAATTAGCCAAACATTATGACTTTTTTATTGCAGAAGCATCTTTAATGCCTGCTGTAGCAACAAATTTTGGTAAAGCTTTGGGGCCAAGCGGAAAAATGCCTTCACCTCAGTTGGGAATATTGCCAAATTCAGATGATAAATTAATAGATGCTGTTCTTGCAAAAATAAACAGTTCTATAAAAATAAGAGCAAAAGAATCAAGCATAAAAATTCCAATTGGCAAAGAAAGTATGCCTGACGATAAAATTATTGAAAATATACTTACTGTTTATAATAATCTTTTGAAAAGTCTTTCTAGAAATAAAGAAAATATAAAAAATATTGAGATTAAATTCACTATGACTAAACCTATAAAAATCTCTATAAAATGAAAAAACAAAAATCAATAAAACGTGAAAAACCAATTCCCAAGAAAAAAATTAAAGCTGTAGAAGAGCTTAATGGATTAATAAACACTAAAAAAACTGTGTTTCTCTCTTCAATAAAAAATCTTCCTGCTTCACAATTTCAGGAAATCACCAAAAAATTAAGAGGTAAAGCAGTTGTGAAAGTGCCAAAAAAGAATATTATTTTAAGAGCTATAAATAACAGTAAAAATGAGGAAATTAAAAAATTAAAAGATCAACTGCAAGGAGATATAGCTATTTTATTCTCGGATTCAGATGCTTTTGATTTAGCTTCTGACTTAATAGATATCAGAAGCAATGTCAAAGCAAAAAAAGGACAAGAAGCTCCAGAAAATATTGAAGTTCCAGAAGGACCAACTGACTTAATACCAGGACCAGCTGTTTCTGAATTGGGAGCATTAGGAATACCTATTATGATTGATAAAGGAAAAATCCATATTAAAGAAGCTAAAATTATTGTGAAAAAAGGTGAAAAAATTTCCGGACCTGCTTCAGAAGTTATGAGCAAGTTAGATATAAAGCCTTTTTCTGTCGGATTTGAGCCATTAGCTGCATTTGACACTAAAGAGAATAAATTATATTTAAATATAAAAATAGACAAAAAATGTACATTAAATAATTTAAAATTAGCATTTGGAAAAGCAAAACCATTTGCAGTAAAACTTGGCTATATCTCCAAAGATACAATTTCTTTAATGATTAACAAAGCTGGAAGAGAAGAACTTGCTTTGTTAAACCTTACTAAACAAACTTCAGAAGATACTCAATCAGATAAAACTGAGGAGGAATTAAAATAAATGGAATACATATATGCAGCATTATTGCTGCACAAATCAGGAAAAGAAATTAATGTAGAAAACATTAAGAAAGTTATTGCAGCTGCTGGAAGTGAATTTGATGAAAGCAAGACAAAATCACTTATTGCGAGCTTGAAAGGTATTAACATAGATGAAGAGCTTGAAAAAGCAAGTGTAATGCCTGTTGCTACTGTGTCAAGCGGAGCAGAAGAAAAGAAAGCTGAAAAGCCAAAAGAAGAAAAGAAAGAAGCTGCAGCTGAAGGACTTAGTGCGCTCTTTGGATAATTATTTTTTCAATTATTTATATCTAAAGAGCCTCTAACTTTTTCTAGTTTGAACTGAATGAAGAATAAACTTGTAACAGTTAAGATCTATCCAACTTGTTGTTATTATAGACGATAAATTTATGAGTATAAAATTATTTATCTCTACCATTAATCTATTATTTATTTGCAAAGGTATTTATTATAATGTTCTTGATTGAAAGCCAAGTTTATATTGAGCCTCATATCTCTCTTGCTCAGTTCCTTCATAATTTTTCAACATTTCTACTCCAACATGCGCCATAATACTTCCTATCTCTGAAAGTAATTCAGTAAATCTATTATCTTTCCTTTTGAATTTACTTGGATGTCCTTCATAACCATCTACAAAACCGGCAAATTCTAGAGATACTTCTAATTCATTCTTTGTTCTTCCTAAAGGGGCTAACTCTCCTAAAAATTTTATTTCTCTTGTTGAAAAATCGACAACTTCTCCCATACTGTTTGCTTGAACAAACTTTTGAAATATCAATCTTTTTCTGTCCATAAAATTTAATTTTATTAATGTTATATAAAGATTTGTTTATTCCATAGGATAAAATGTATTATGGGACAAGAATAAGAACATTTTTAACTGCTTTATATTTCTTGAATAATAGATTCAAGCCTCTGTCGCATAGTGGTATTGCACTGGTCTTGAGAACCAGGCCCTCCGGGGCCCCCAGGTTCGATTCCTGGCGGGGGCGTTTAGGAAAGGTTTGATGTAAACAGAAGCATAAAAATTATAAAGAATGAGTCTATAAATAAATATGAAAAGAAAATATAATCTACTCTATGATAATCAGTATGACAGATTGTTAATAGCTGGGAAAACAGATTCTGACATTATGATCGGAAGTGTAAGGGTGTTAAATGTTATATTAGATTTTAATTCTAAAAAAGAGGTTGTTAATGCAGAATTGCTTCATGCTTCAGAATATTTAACTTCTCTTAATTTGAATCCAAATATTTTAGATAAAATTACAGATGGAAGATTGTCTTTCAGGCAATTAAGAAATGGTTATGAGATAATATTTGTATTAATCACAGACAAAAAAGTTATACCTATTCCTTATAATGTTCAATTGCCCACCCAAAAGCAAATTTCTATTACTTCTTGAGCCTTTTTCCTAAATCTCTTTTGTATTCAACAGCATGAATTATTTCAATATTATCTTTCTTTGGAACAGTTGCTATAGAAAAGGTACTATTGTTGTTTAATTGATAAAATAACTCATAACCTGTATCTCCAAATTTTAATTTTTCTTTTTCAATAGCAATGACTTTTTCAAATTGAGGGAATATTTCTAAAACTTTTTCATGTTCTATACCTCTTGTTGCTAATCTAATACCATAATATTTTGTAAAAAATGGTTTTTTGCCTTTTATTTTTTCTGTAATAATTTTATTTATTTCTTCTTTATCTTTAATTAGTTCAGCCATGAAGAAGTTAGATTATTGTGGATTAAATAATTTTAGCTTAAAAAAACGTGAAAGTTTCATTTACAAAATATTTTTCCCTAGAAAATCTAATAAATAAAAGTAAATAAACAAATGCAGAAACATTTATAATTCAATATATATCTGTCTTTTCATGGATAAACCAATAGACTTTTTAGCTGAAGCAGAAAAAAGAAACAGATTTATTCCTAAATTTTGGAGAAGCAAAGAAGATATTCTAGAAGAGATTAGAGAAAGGACTAGTAAAGAATTTTTATATAGGATACTAAGATCAAGAAATGCTAAAGAAAAATATTCTGATTTAGTTTCTTATTTAGAAGTAATGAGCTCTGTCCCTATTCCTCAGCCACCACAAAGAGGAAAAATTGTTTCATTTATGGAAAGAATTTTAGGAATACCTTCAGGGCCGTTGTATAATATATTTGAGATTGCTGATCTCACAATAAAAGATATGACCTTTGATGAAGAAGGAATAGTCACTCAATTAGTTTTCTTTCAAGATAGTTATGAATTAATAGCAGTTCCTGATAGATCTGAAAGGATATATATTCATGCACAGAAAGAGTTATCTGAAGTTAAGCCGGGAGATTCAATAACAATATTAGTCTCTGAATTAACATCTAAACCTCTATTATCAACAAACCTTTATGGAGTAAAACCAAATTATAGGTAAACAAATATTAAATTTAACAGGAATGTTTCACTTAGGATGGAAATTAAAAAAAAGAAATCTAGAATACTTATTATAAATAAGTCAATAGAGAAGCTTGCAAGTAAAAGCAATCAAAAAGTATTGGCAATTTGGGCTGCTGATTGCGCTGAAAGGGTATTGCCTTATTTTGAAAAGAAATTTCCAAAAGATAATCGCCCTAGAAAAGCTATTGAAACAATAAGAAAATGGACAAGGGGAAAAATAAGATTTAAAGAAATTAGAGCTACTTCTCTTGCTTCTCATGCAGCTGCTCGTAATGCAGATAAATTTAAAGAAGCTCAATATGCTGCTAGAGCTGCTGGCCATGCAGTTGCAACAGCCCATGTTACTCGACATTCTATTGGTGCTGCTATTTATGCTACTGCTGTTATTAGAGAATTAAATCCTGATAATATTGATGTGGCTGCTAAAAAAGAAGGAGATTGGCAATACAAACATTTAGTTAAATTAAGAAAATTTAAAAAATACAAATTATAAATTTATAAAATGGAAATTAAAGTTCAAAAAAAGACATTGAAAACTTTTATAATCGGAGTTATTTTAATTTTAATTGTAGGAATTTTTGCATATAAAATGGCTAATGGCATTAATCAAAACAAAAAAGTTTTACTTGAAACAAACAAAGGAGATATAGTTATAGAATTATATGGAGATATGCCAATAACTTCCGGAAATTTTGAAAAACTTGTTAAAGAAGGATTTTATGATGGAGTTATTTTTCATAGGGTTATTGATGGATTTATGATTCAAGGAGGAGATCCGACTGGAACAGGAAGCGGAGGTCCAGGATATAAAATTAAAGATGAATTTGTTCATGAAGGAGGAAATAAAAATAATCGTGGAACAATAAGCATGGCAAATTCTGGAGTGAATACTGGAGGAAGCCAATTTTTTATTAATATAGTAAATAATAATTATTTAGATGGTAAACACCCTGTTTTTGGAGAAGTAATAAAAGGAATGGATGTTGTTGATTCTATTGGAAAAGTTGAAACAGATTCAAATGATAAACCAATAGAAGAAGTTAAAATAATCAAGGCAAGATTGATTTAGATTTCACTTAATTTCCAAATTGTTTTAAAATACTGGATAAAAGACTCTCTCATACTCTTATCATTCATTAAAACAGCTGTTGGATTTTCTTCTAATGTTAAAAATAAAACATAATTATTTGTGATAACTATCTCAAATGGCCCTGTAGTTTTATAGTATTTTATATTAAAACTTTTTTTTCCGTATTTTTTAAGATATTCTTCTGCCTCTTTTCTTTTTTCTAATTTAGATATTGCTTTTATTTTAACCTTTTTATTATAAAGCTCTTTATCAATTTTATAAAAGAATTCAATTGCTTTTTCTTTATTCTCTCCAGGATTTGCTCCTAAAACATAATAAGTATCATTCTTCTTTAAATCATTAAGAAGAATATTAAATACACTTCTCAATCCTTTCCAACTCTTAAATAATTGAACATTGGGATGAAAAACTTCTTTTTCTGGAAAAAGATTTTTTATATTCTCTTCAAAGGTTTGTTTTTGTCTTTCAATCTCTTTTATCTTTTCATCAAATAAGTATTTTATATTCACAGGGTCAACTGGAACATAATTCTTTATCCGGTTTTCAATAAAAGTAGCAACCAGTCCTTTTTGAATTAATCTATCAAGAATTTCATATACTTTAGAAGATAAAACTCCCGATTCTCTAACAAGGGGTGTTTTTGTGCCTTTCTTTATTTTAAGGAGTGTTTTGTAAACCTTTATTTCATTTTCTGTTAAATTAAATACTTTAAACATTTCTTCCATGGTAGTCCCTTAAGGGGACACTCTTTTTTAAATATTGTTATCAAGGCAAAATAATTATGGAATTAAGTGTTAAAGAAGAAAAACTAAGAAAATTTGCTAAATCAGTTTTAGACAATCCAAAATATAAAGAAGAAATAGATTATTTATTGGAAAAGATGAATTTTTCTAAAGAAGAAATAATAAAAGAATATATCAATTATGATTTAGATATTAATGCTTACAATAATGAGATATATGAATCTTTATCTATACGTTTTGTTTTGCATTTACACAATCTTTTGGAAGGGAGCTGGCATCAAGAAAGACAACAGATAATCATTGATTTTTTAAAAAAGATTAATCCAGAAAATATCATTGATATGGGTTTTGGAGTTCCTATGAAATATGTAAAACAAATAATTTTCGAGGATAAATCAAAAAAATTAACTCTGGTTGATATGTATAAATCGGCCTTTGATTTTAGCAGAATCCTATTAAATTTTATGGACAAAAATTACAAAGAAAATATAACTTTTAAAAAATTAGATATGAATTCACATGAATATCCTGGAGATTATGATTGTTATATCTTTCAAGATTCAATAGAACATGTTAATAATGCAACAGAATACCTAACTAAGGTTGTTAAATTTTCTAAAATTAATTCAAAGTTCATTCTTTCTATTCCTATTGGGCCTAAAGTCCCTATACATACATCATCTTGGAAAAAAGAAGAAGATGCAGAACTATGGTTAAATAAATGCGGTTTAAAAATAACAGAAAGAAAATTAGCCCATATTAATCCAGAAATTGATTTATTTGCAAGTGAATTAAAAGAAGAATTTTATAATCTTGTTGTAATTTGTGAAAAGAATTTAAATATTATCCTTCCTAAAATATACTCTCTCATAGAAGATGAATGTAAAAAAGAAACAAATCCTTTCGGATATAGTGTATGGGATGAACATATACTTAAAGTTGTTGAAAATGGAAAAATTTTAGCTGAAAGATATTCTGCAGATGAAGAAATTGTCGAGATTTCTGCCCTTTTTCATGATTATGCTGGAATTAAAAATTACTCTTTTTATGAAGAACATCATTATTATAGTGCTAAATTTGCAGAAAAAATTCTTCTCTCATTAAATTATCCTCAAGAAAAAGTAGAAAAGATAAAAGAAGTAATTATTTCTCATAGAGGAAATAAACCTAAAGAAAAGAAAACAGTTGAGGCTCAATGTCTTGCTGATGCAGATGTGATGGCACATTTTAATTCAATAATCTCTCTGCTTTATCTAGCATTTACTCATTACAAAATGAATAAGTTAGAAGCAAAAGAATGGTTACTTAATAAAATAGAAAGAGATTGGAAAAAACTTAGTCCAAAAACAAAAGAAATATTAAGAGAAAAGTATGAATCAATCAAGAAAACTTTTGAATAGATTTTAATCCAATCCAAATAATCTTTTCCAAAATGGCCTTTTTGCTTTAAAATGGATTGGCTGGTTATTTTCATCCATAGCTTCATATTTGATTACTGGTTTTTCTTTTATTTTAGGAGCTGTTTCAGCAAGTTCTTTAGTTGCTATATCTATTGCTTTTTGAATTTCAACTCTTGAATATCCTTGATTTATCAATGCCCATCTCAAAGTTTCAAGTGCATATCCTTTGGAAAGATTTTTCTTTATATAATCAACCAATATTCTGATGTATTCGCCTGCCATATATTATTAAGAATAGTGTATTTAAAAATTTAAGCAATTTAGAATTACTTTTTTTCTTGTATAAAAACACCTGGAACCTCCTTTTTCCTGTAAATTTCCAATATAATTAAAAGATAACCTAAAACTAATGGCCCGATAATAAATCCAAGAAACCCAAACATTAAGAACCCTCCAACCATTCCAATTAAAACTATAGAAGTGCTAAGTTTTGCCCTTTTTGAAACAATTAAAGGCCTGAGCAAATTCTCGCTTACTGAAGACAGCATTCCGAAAATAATAACTCCTATGGCAGAAACTTGGTTTCCTTGTATAATCAAAAATAATGCAACTGGAACCCAAACTAAGAGCGGGCCTAGAATTGGAAGAATTCCCACTACTATTGCAATTAAAGTAAGATAAAGCGCATTAGGAACTCCAAAAATAAAAAAGCCTAATCCGGCAATAAGCCCCTGAATAATTCCAATAAATACCTGACCATAAATAACTGAATTAGTTATATCTTTTGAATAATCAAAAAGCCTTTTTTCTACATCCTTAGATAATGGTGAAAGACTTTTAACATAATTGATAATTTCTTCTTTATCCCTCAAAACAAAGAAAAAAGTGAATATAACTACTGTAAATTGCAGCATTATTGTCGGAAAATTAAATACAAATTTAGTAAGGCTGTCTGTTACTGAACTGGTTGTTTTTGAAATAAATGATTTTATAATCTCTCCAATATCTTTTGAAAATGCTTCTGATGCAAAAAAAGAAGGGAAAATTTTTTTTAAAGGAGTAACTATATCTAATTGCTGGGATGATCTGAAAATTTTGAATGATTGGTTAATAACTATCGGTGTTAAAAACCATATGAATAAAAGAATAATTACAATCAAGGAAAACACTATTAAAGATGCAGAAAAATTCTTTGATTTAGTCCATTTAACAAAAAAGTCATATACGGGAGAAAAAATAAATGCCAAAAGAATACCCCATATTATAGACATTAAAATTGGTTTTATAATGAGGAAAGATAAAATTATCAATAACAAAAAAATTCCTAAAGTTGTAGCTTTTCTAACATATTCTTCATCTAATCTTACCATATTAATTCCCTTTAATTGAAATATGCAGGTTAAATTTATAAATGTTCACATCTTTGGAAAGATTTAAAAGTTAAAAATGTTTTAGTTTCTTCACGTTAAAATGAATTTCATAAAAAAGATTTTTGATAATAAAACTGATGAATCTGTTCATTTGCAATTTCAAAAATTCAGCAAAGGTGAATTTAAAAGTAAGGCATTAATCAAAGCTAAAAATTCTTCTGGAAAATATTCTATTTCAACAACATATGAATTCGCAAATGAACTTATCCGAGATTTAGCTAATAAAATAAATGGAAAAACAAAGGTTACAGGAGTTGTAGTTTCAACAAATGACCTTAAAGGACGATTAGATTTTGTAGGAATAAAACAATTTATGGGTGTAAAACAATATCAAATTGACAAAGAAATGTCTGGAGATGAAATAACCAATTTGCTTAATTCATTTCCAAAAGCATTTTTTGGATTAAGTTTTAAAACTGAAGACAGTGAATTAAAAATAAAGCCAAAAGCCCCTAAATCAGCTAAGCCAAGCACTAAATCAGATGAAAAACCAAACCCGGATTTCTGCAAATTAACTACAACTGACAAGAATTTAGCTGAAAGTTTTATTTTTGAAAAGCCGTTTAAACAAGCTACAGTGTCGCATCATTTCATAATCAAAGATATAGTTATTCCAAATGAGCTTAAAAATGAAAAGGATTTTGCATTAATAAGGGAAAAATCAAGAAGAAAGGGAATTATAGTTAGAGAAGGGGAAATTGACGGAGTTAAATTCAAAAAAGAAGTTGAATTTGAAGCTTAGGTTTTTTAATTTTTTATAACTCTACTAAACTCTCTCTACTAATCTCTCCGTAAGAGATTAGATCTCTCCAACAAGTTTAAAAACCCACTTTTTCTATGTATTTTATCCAGGGAAACTAAAATGTTATCCGCTTTAATCAGAAATGTCAGCACCGAAATCACCAAGAAAAGGAAGTTTGCAATTTTGGCCGCGTAAGCGGGCTAGAAAGTTTTTGCCTAGAGTGAACTGGAATGCTATTAATTCTGGAAAAAATCTTAAAGGTTTTATTGCCTACAAAGCTGGAATGAAATCTGCTATTGTCAAAGATAATACAGAACATTCAATGACTAAAGGCAAAAGAATTGCTGTTCCGGTTACAATTCTTGAATGCCCTAACATTAAAATATTCTCTGTAAGATTCTATAAAAACGGCATTGTTAAAGAAGAAGTTATTGCTGAAGAATCATTGAAAGATAAAGAACTTAAAAGAAAAATTAAACTGCCAAAAATTATCAAAAAAAAGTTAGATAAAATTAATCTAAATGAAGTGGATAATGTTTCTGTAATTGTTTATTCTCAAATTAAAAAAACTAATTTAAAAAAAACTCCTGATTTTAGTGAAATTGGAATTGCCGGAAATAATGTAAATGAAAAAATTAATTTTGTTAAAGGGAATATTAACAAAGAAATTTCTGTTTTAGATGTTTTTGAAAAGGGTGATTTGGTTGATGTAAGAGGACTGACTACAGGAAGAGGATTGCAAGGACCTGTAAAAAGATTTGGAATTACTCTTAAAAGCCACAAAGCAGAAAAAGGAAGAAGAAATCCAGGAAGTTTAGGGCCATGGCATCCTGCAAGAGTTACATTTAGAGCACCTCAAGCAGGGCAAGTAGGAATGTTTACAAGAGTTATTTATAACAATAAAATTTTGGATATGGGCAAAGCTGAAAATAAAAAAGAATTAAAAGGAATAAAAAATTATGGAGATGTTAAAACAGATTATATAATCTTGAGAGGGAGTATTCAAGGGCCTTCAAAAAGACAATTAGTGATTACAAATACCTTAAGGCCAACAAGAGAGCAAACTAAAAAGAAATTTGATTTATTGGAGTTAAATTAAAATGACAGAAGCATTAGAGCAACAAGTTGAAGAAAAACAAGAAAGAAGATTTAAGGTAAATGGAATTCCAAAACCTTTTTCAGAAGTTCAAGAAAGAGATATCATAGAATATAATGAAAATGGAAATCGATTCAAAGACCAAGTTGTTTTTAAAATTAATAATTCAATTCGTATTATTGGAAGATATAATGCAAAAGTAGGCGGAAATGTTATCCAAGAAGGATATTATATAGATATTAAAGGGGAAATTAAAAGAATAGTATTAAGCCAATATCCGGAGGATCACCAGAGATATAAGGAATTTGATGCAATGCTAACAAGAAACAGAAAATGAAAACACAAATATTAAACTTAGATGGTAAGAAAATTAAAGAAATTGAAACTCCTGAATTTTTTGAATTTCCAGTCAGAGAAGATATTATATTTAAAGTTCTTGAAACCAAAAAAACAAAACAGCCTTATTCTCCGTCATTAATAGCTGGAAAACAGCATTCTGCAAAAGGAAAAGTAGTTCATAGAAGACATGTATGGAGAAGCGGTTATGGAAGAGGAGAAAGCAGAGTTCCCCGTAAAATACTTTCAAGAAGAGGGAGCCAATCCAACTGGGTTGCTGCAGAAGTTCCGCATGCCAGAGGAGGAATGAGAGCTCATCCGCCAAAAGTTGTTAAAATGATTAATACTTCAAAAATCAACAAAAAAGAAATGGAATTGGCATTAAAAAGCGCATTAAGCGCAACTGCCAATGAAAAAATAATTTCCAAAAAATATTCAAGTTTAAATAAAAAAGAAATAAAAAATTTACCTTTCATTGTTGATAAGTTTGACAAAATTAAGACAAAAGAAATAATTCAATCATTAAAAAATATTCTTGGAACTGAATTATTTAAAGTTGCTATTAAAGAGAAAAAGGTTAGAGCAGGAATAGGAACAAGAAGAGGAAGAAGATATAAATCAAATGCTGGAATGTTAATAATTACTGGAAAAGATGAAAAATTAAAAATTTCTGGTATTGACGTTAAGAATGCAAAAGATGTAAGTGTTTTGGATTTAGCTAAAGGTGGGGCTGGAAGACTTACTCTTTATACTGAAAAAGCAATTAAAGATTTAGAAGAAAAATTTAACAAAGAAATTAAGGAGAAAATAAAATGAAACCAAAAGTTACTGAAAAAGCTGTTATGTTAATAGAGGCAAAAAATACTTTAGTATTTGAATTAGAAAAAGAAAAATCAAAAGACAAAATTAAGAGAGAAATTGAAGAAATTTTTAGTGTTAAGGTGGACAATGTGAATACTTTAATCAGAAACAACAAAAAATATGCTTATATTAAATTAAATGAAAAAAATCCTGCAATTGATGTTGCAACTAAATTAGGATTAATATAAAATGGAAAAATAAAAATTTAAACATGGCAAAACGTATAATTCAACAAGCTAGAGGTAAAGGTTCACCTACTTATAAAGTTAAAAGAAGAGCTTACAGATTTAAGTTAAGCTATCCAAGACATTTAGAGGGTGAAGCAGAAGTTTTAAAGTTAGTTAATTCAAGCGGGCATTCAACCCCTATTGCAAAGATTAAATGCAAAAAAGAGATATTTTTTGTTCCTGCATATAAAGGAATGTCTGAAGGAGATAAAATAATAACAGGAAGAGAAGTTAAAGAAATTAAAAATGGAAATATCTTAAGTCTAAAGAATATTCCGGTTAAAACTCAAATTTATAATATTGAATCAAGGCCTTTTGATGGCGGAAAATTTGTCAAATCAGGAGGAAGTTCTGCAACTGTGGTCAGAACAGCTGAAAAAAGTATTTTTGTTTTAATGCCGTCAAAAAAAGAAAAGGAATTTAGTGGTGAGTGCAGAGCAATTATTGGAGTTATTGCGGGGCATGGAAGATTAGACAAGCCTTTTGTTAAAGCTGGAAAAAGATATCATTTAAAAAAGTCTAAAAATAAATTATATCCTAGAACTTCTGCAGTAAAAGTAAATGCTGTTGATCATCCATTTGGAAGCGGAAGAGGAAAAAGAATTAAATCAAAGATTGCAAAAAGAAATGCTCCTCCAGGAGCTAAAGTCGGATTGCTAAGACCACGAAGAACTGGAAGGAGAAAGAAATAAAATGAAAGAATATGGATTAAAATTAATAATGAATAGAGAAGATTTAGATAGATTAGAATTAGGGGATGTAGTTGGAGTTGATGTTAGATGTCCAGTAGTACCATTTTCTTCAGTACGTGCCCATTTTGATATACTTATATTTGGAGGGTATAAAGATGAAAATTTAATTTTATTAGAACATTATACTAATATAGGTGACTCTATTGTTAAGTGGACTATACCTAAAAAAAGAATAGATTGTAATATAGGTATATCGATGAGAGTTCCTATAAATGTTGTTAAATACACAATTTATCTTGAAGGTGAGTTAGAATATTCAATATATAAAGATTTAATGCAAGAATCAGGAGTAATATAAAATGACAATAGAAACATCAGTTATAACAGACAGAACAAGTAATGCATTAACTACTTGGAGATTTAATAAAAATAATATTGTACAGATGTTTGATTCAGATATCCATGTAGGAGATGTAGTTATTGCAGATGAAAATAAAAGATATTTGGTTCGGAAATTTGTTATTGAATTAGTTAATAATACTGAAAAATTGATTTTTATTGACACAGTTGAAAAAAATAAAGGGGGGATAATACTTAGAAGAAGTCACAGAATGATTAATGGGCATTATCATTGTCATTTAATGAATAGATATTCTTCTGTAGAAAGAGGGTACAAAGAATTAAATGAATTTATATCTAAAAATAAAGTATAGTTACACAAATAAAAATAATAAACTAACATGGCAAAATTAAAAATTTTCCCCTCTTTAAATTTAAATAAACTAAAAATAATAAAAATTTAAACATGGCAAAATTAAAAATTTTCCCCTCTTTAAATTTAAATAAACTAAAAATAATAAAAATTTAAACATGGCAAAAGATTTTACTTATAGAGGAAAAACATTAGAAGAATTGCAGGCTTTAGATGTCAGAGAATTTGCTAAATTTTTGAAAAGCAGATCAAGACGAAGTGTTCTAAGGCAATTTAGGGATATTGAAGATTTTATTGCAAGAAGCAAAAAAAAGCTTGAAAAGAAAAAACCTATTAAGACTCATTTAAGAAATATTGCAGTTGTTCCTCAGATGGTAGGATGGAAAATCGGAGTTCATAATGGAAGCGGTTTTATTCCAGTTGAAGTAACTGGAGAAATGTTAGGGCATAGATTAGGGGAATTTGCTTTAACAAGAAACAGAGTTAAACATGGTTCAGCAGGAGTTGGAGCTACAAAAGGAACCCGTTCTAAAGCTAAAAAATAAAATGGAAGAAGATACTGAAATAAAAATAAGCCAGGAAAAAAAGCGAGAAGAAAAATCAGCTGAAGCTATGCAAATTAGAGAAGAAACTCCAAAAGAAAAAAAGAAAGAAGATATTGAAAAAATCCCTACAGAAAAAAGCCAGGAAGAAAAAAAAGAAAAGACAGAGGAAAAAAGCGAGAAGAAAAACGGAAATGTTAAAAAAGAAAAACCAAAAACCAAATTTGTCAAAAAAGACGAAGCATTTGTCAAAGGAGTTTCATTGCCTATTTCAACTAAAACAAGCGTTGCAATCTGTAGATTTATCAAGGGAAAAACAATCAACCAGGCAGTTGATTATCTTGAAGAAGTTGCAAAAGGGAAAAAAGTTATGCCTATGAAAGGTGAAATACCTCATAGAAAAGGAAAAGGAATTATGTCTGGAAGATATCCAAAAAGAGCATCTGAACATTTTATTAAATTATTAAGAAGTTTGAGTGCAAATTCAAATAATAATGGAATTGAAAATCCGATAATTGTTGAAGCTGTTGCTAATGTGGCAAATAAGCCATTTGGAAGATTTGGAAGAACGAGAAAAAAGAGAACCCATGTCAGTATTAAAGTTATGGAAAAATCAAAAATAAATAAACAAAAGAAAAATAAGGAAAAGAAATAAAATGGAAATAATTCAAGAACAAATAGAAATAAAAGAAAAAGAAGAAATAGAAAGAAGGAAAATATTTATTGATCATTGGATATTACAGCATCCTCAACAAGAATGTAATGCCTGTGAATCAAGAGAAACATATGATTGTAGACTTGTAGGACAGCCTCATGACTTAATTAATCAATGTGATGATTCAATGCAAAGATTATATGTTGGACCTGTTTTAAGAGGAAATATTCTCTACAAATATTATATTCAATTAATTGAAAAACCAAGAGTAGGAGATAAAACAGGGAATGAAAGTTTAACAGCGGGGGTAATACTCTAATGGAAGAAAGAAAAACAGTTCAATTTAAGAAAGATGAATTTGCTATTAGAGAATATATAAAAAGTTCACTTGGAAAAGGAAGAATCTCTAAGGTAAGAATTGAATATACTCCTATTGGAGAAAAAATAGTTGTTTCTACAAATAAACCAGGAATGGTTATTGGAAAGAAAGGAGAAAAAATTGACGAGTTAACAAGAGTATTAAAGAAAAGATTCAAGCTTGAAAATCCGCATATAGAAATTGATGAAGTTATTAAATCAGATCTTGATGCCCAGCTTATTGCAGATGAAATTGCATTAAGTTTAGAAAGATTGGGCCCTCTTAAATTCAAAGTAATAGCCTACAGAATTCTGCAAAGAATAATGGAAGCTGGTGCTCTTGGAGTAGAAATAAGATTAGGCGGAAAACTTCCTTCAAGCAGAGCTAAATCCTGGAGATTTGCACAGGGTTATTTAAAAAAAACAGGGGATTCGGCAAAGGTTGTTGACAGAGCTCAATCAGTAGCGCAAACAAAACCAGGAACAGTTGGAATTAAAGTTTCTATTTTAAGGCCTGATGCTTATTTACATGATAAAATTGTTATTGATGAAGCTTTAATCGGAAAATTAAATATAAATGCTATTAATAATGAAGAAGAATCAAAAAAATCTGCAAAAAAACCAGAATTAAACCTTAAGAAAAAAATAAAGATGGAGGAAAAATAAATGACTGTTTTAAAAATAAAAGGACTTAAAGAAATGGGCAAGGATGAAAGAACAAAAAAACTTAAAGAGTTAAAATTGGAATTAATTAAAGCAAAATCACAATCAAGCAAAGGCGGTTCAGCTAAAATAAAAGGAATTAAAAAAATTATAGCGAGGATTTATACCCTTGATAAAAGACCCAAAGATTCAACTGAAAAATTAGAAAATAAAGTTAACAAATCAAAAAAAATACTCAACAAATCCAAATTAAAAATGGAAAAGTTAAAAAACAAGTAAGAATGGAAATATGTCCAAAATGCGGCTTGCCAAAACAAGCCTGTGTATGTGAACAAATCGTGAAAAGCGAACAGAGAATACAAGTGGCAACAGTAAAGAAAAGATACGGAAAAATTGTTACCCAAGTAACTGGCTTTGAAAAAGGCATGGATATAAAAAAAATTGCCAAAAGCCTAAAAAACGAACTTGCATGCGGAGGAACATTTGACAGCGAAAAAGGCATGATTGAACTGCAAGGAGATCATAGCAAAAAAATCAAGCCTTTCCTCATGAAGCTGGGATTTGACCAAACATCAATTGAAGATTAAAAGTTCAGATGCACGAAAAGAGAAGAAAAAAATGAAAGAAAAAAACAAAGTTAGAAAAGAAAGGAAAGAAAAAAATTTAGTTGGAACCAGAGGAAGAACTTTTGAAGGAAATGTTATTAAGAAATTTCCAAAAAGAGTTGTAATTCAATTTGAAAGAACAGTTTATATGAACAAGTATGAAAGATACTATAAATCAAAAACTAAAATTCATGCCCGTCTTCCTGAAAATATGGAAAATAAAATCAATGTTGGAGACTATATCCAAGTTCAGGAATGCAGGCCATTAAGCAAGATCATTCACTTTGTTGTAATAGCAAAGATTAAAGGAAAAGAAGAAATCAAGGAGATAGTAAAATGAAAGCAGTATCAGCAAGAGTAACAGCAGGATTGAATTTAGGAGCAAATTTAATTGCAAGTGATAATAGTGGAGCAAAAATCTGCAGAATTGTATCTGTTAAAAAAGGAAAAGGAAAAAAAGGAAGGCAGGGAAAAGCTAGAGTTGCAGATTGGGTAAAAGTTTCTGTAAGAAAAGGCATGCCTGATATGAAAGGAAAAGTTTTTGATGCTGTTGTAATAAGGCAAAAACAGCCTTATAGAAGATTAAATGGAGAAAGAATAGCATTTGAAGACAATGCAGTTGCATTATTAAAAGATGAAAAAGGAAATCCAAAAGGAACTCAAATTAAAGGACCAATTGCAAGGGAGGTACTTGAAAGATGGCCAAGTGTGGCAAAAATCGCAAGTATAGTTGTTTAAAATGAAATATGAAATAAATTGTTATTTGGCAAGGTTAGGACTAGAAGAAACTCTAAAATTAAAATTAAATAATTTAGAGGTAATGATGAATGAAGTAAACATAGGAGGGGTTAGGACATTAGTAGGAGAATATTATCAAGCTAGAAACCTTGCAAGGGATTTAGAAGTTGATACTTCACAGTATGATAATGAAATGTTAAAAATGTCTAAAGAATTAAAAGATGGATTTGGAGTTATAATACCATGAAAAAAATATTTTCAACAGCATGGAAGGCAAGTTCTCAGCCAAGAAAACAGAGAAAATACAGAGCTAATGCTCCACTTCATTTAAGAAAGAAATTTTTAAGTTCAAATTTATCAAAAGAGCTTAGAAAAAAATATGGAAAAAGAAATATTCCTGTAAGAAAAGGAGATCTTGTTAAAATTATGAGAGGAAAATTCAAGAAAAAACAAGGAAAAATTCTTAATGTTTATCTTAAATCAGGAAGAGTAAATATTGAGGGAATACAGGTCAAAAAGCAAGATGGCTCTCAAGTTAATATAAAAATGCAGCCGTCAAATCTGCAAATTATTGAATTAAATCTTGATGATAAAAAAAGATCAGATAAGTTAAAAAATAAAGAAAATAAAAATAAAGAGGCAAACAAAGCAGATATTGCCAAAAAAATCAAAGAAAATAAAACAGAAACCAGGGAGAAAATAAAATGACTCATCTTAAAAGGCAACAAGTTCCAAAAAACTGGCCATTAAATAGGAAAGGGACAAAATTTGTAGTTAAAGGAAGATTAAATCTGCAAAGCGGAGTTCCATTATTAATAGCTTTAAGAGATATGTTAAAAGTTGCAAAAACAAGAAAAGAAGTTAAAAAATTATTAAACTTAAAATCAATTCTGGTAAATAACAAAATTGCAAGAGATGAAAAAAATAGTTTAACTTTACTGGATAATTTAACTTTAGTTCCTTCAAAAAAATATTACAAATTAACACTTAATGAAAAGGGAAAATTTATGTTTGAAGAAATAAAAGAAAGTGAAAGTTTTGTTAAAATAGCCAAGATTATAGATAAAAGAGTTTTGAAAAAAAAGAAAATCCAGATTAATTTAAGCGATGGAAGAAATTATCTTTCTGATTTAAAATACAATATCAATGATTCAGTTGCTATAAATCTAAAAAATAAAAAGATTGAAAAAATTCTGTTGTTAAAAGAAGGGGCAACTGCATTAGTCTTTAAAGGTAAACATTCAGGAAAAAAAGGAAAAATTAAAAAAATAAATCTTGAAAAAAAGGTGGTTGAAATTGAATTAAACAATGATGGGAAAGAAACAATTCATGTTTTACTCTCATTCTTAATAGTAATAGAATAAAATGAAAGAAAAAAACAATATTAAAGACAACAAAATTAAAGAAAATAAGAAAGTTAAAGGAGATACAATAAAAGAGAAAAAGAATACTGGGGAGAATAAAATGAGAACAATAAAAATAGAAAAAATTGTACTTAGTGTCGGAGGAATTGGAGAAGACTTAACAAAAGGTGTTGCTTTATTGAAAATAATAGGAAAAGGCCAAAAAGTTGCAAAAATGATGTCAAGAAAACGTATTCCAACATTAAGTGTAAGGCCTGGCTTAGAAATTGGAGCTGTAATCACAATCAGGAAAAACATTAATGAATTGCTAAAAAGATTACTAAAAGCTGTAGAAAATAAACTTAAAAGAAAACAAATAAGCGAGAACAATTTTTCTTTTGGAATTCAGGAATATATAGAAATTCCAGGAATGGAATATCAAAGAGAGATAGGAATTATTGGATTAGATGCTACAGTTGTTTTTAAGAGAGCCGGAAGAAGAGTAAGACTTAAGAAGATAAAACGAGGAAAAATTCCTAAAAAACAAATTATAACTAAGGAAGAAATAATTAAATTCATGGAGGAAAACTTTAAAACAGAGTTTTTAGGAAAATAAAATGACAGCGTCGGATTGGAATAAAACATTGAAGCAATTAAGAAAAAAGCCGGAAAAAATGAAGAAGTTTTTGAAGCATAATAAACCAAAAGAAAGAAAAATAGGCATAGCTGCCAGAAAATGTGAAAGATGTGGAAGATTTGGAGCTCATATAAGCTCATATGGCCTGCATTTATGCAGGCACTGTTTTAGAGAAATTGCAGAGGATATTGGATTTAAAAAATACAGTTAAAATGGCAGAAACAAACACAATACAAAACAGAGAAAGATTTTATGTTGGCAGAGAAAACTCTTTTATAAGAATTACATGTAGAAATCAACATCCTTACTTAGCTGGAAATTTATATTATTTTAGTAGAAATGGAGAAAGCAAAGCTTTAATGCTTATTGCAGATGAAGATATAGAAACTGTTGAAAAAGACAGAATTATTGTAAAAGATTATGTTCATTTAAATGGGAGAAAAAATAGGAGTTAAAATGATAAACTTATTATATAAATATCTAAAAAAGGAACATAAAGAAAGAGCAAGAGTTCTTCAAGGGGAATATATTACAAGAACGGGAAAGATAGCAGTTAATATGGCAGCATTTATTGAATCTCATCATCCTTTATCACAAGAAGATATTCCTTATGCAAGAAAGTTTATAGAACAATATAAACAATGTTTTGATGGAATTGATTTAACTTTACCGCAAAAAGAAACTATTCAAAGAAATAGTATAAGACTTGAAAATGCTATTGGAGGTTCAAATTAAAATGTCACAAGATACTGTTGCTGATGCACTAAATATGATAAGAAATTCCCAAAAAGCCGGAAAAAAAACTGTTAAAGTTAAAATAATTTCCACTTTGCTTATTAAGATATTAAAAATAATGAAAGAAAAAGGTGCAATAAAAAGCTATAAACTTAGCGGAAAAGATAAATGGGTTGAAATTAATTTAGGGGAGCTAATTGACTGCAAAGCAATAAAACCAAGATATACGGTTGATGTAAATCAGATTGAAAAGTATATGAGGCGCTATCTGCCTGCAAGAGGTGTTGGAACTCTTATTATATCAACAGACAAAGGAATTATCACTCATGAAGAAGCTTTAGAAAAAAATATAGGAGGTTGCTTAATAGCTTATTTTTACTAAAATAAAAAAGATAACAAAATGAAACGAGATCTTTCAAAAACCATTAAAATTCCTGAAGGTGTTAAAGTTGAAATAAAAGGAAACAGCATATTTGCAAAAGGGCCAGAAGGAGAAACTAGCAGGAAATTTAAATTCAAGCAGATTAAATTAGAAGTTAAAGATAACCGGGTTGTAATTTCATGTAAAAATGCTTCAAAAAATGAAAAAAGAGTTATGAATACTATTACTGCACATATTAACAATATAATAAAAGGAGTAAGTGAAAAATTTGAATATGAATTAAAAGTTTGTACATCTCATTTCCCAATGACAGTAGAGATTAAAGGTAATGAGGCACTGATTAAAAATTTTCTTGGAGAAAAAATACCCAGAAAAGCTAAAATTCTTAAAGGAGTAGATGTTGAAGTTAAAAAAGATATTATTTCTGTTAAATCAATAGATAAAGAACTTGCAGGGCAAACAGCTGCAAATTTTGAAAAATCAACTTTTATTTCATTAAGGGACAGAAGAGTTTTTCAAGATGGTATTTTTATAACTAAAAAAGCAGGAAGGGAGATGTAATTAAAATGGCAAAATCAAAGATTTTCCCCTCTTTAAATTTAAATAAACTAAAAATAAGAAAAATTTAAACATGACAAAATTTTTAAGAAGAACTTCAAAACATTACAGCAAACTTGGGAAAAAAAGAAAAAACAAACAGACCTGGAGGCGTCCGACAGGAAGAGACAACAAAATGAGGGAAAAAAGAAGAGGCTATCCTGTTGTTGTAAGTATAGGATATAGAAAAGATAAAAAAATCAGAGGAATGATTGAAGATAAAAAACCGGTAATTATAATGAATATTAAAGATCTTAATAATATTAAAAAAGACCAAATTGCTGTTGTAGGAAATATTGGAAAAAAGAAGAAAATTGAAATTATTAAAAAAGCTGAAGAGAAGAAAATTGAAATTAAAAATGTTAATTCTAAAAAATTTTTAAATAAAATTGAAAAAGAAAATAAGAAAAAAGAATCAAAAAAAACTAAAGAAGAAAAAGAAGATAAAAAGAAAGAAGTTAAGAAAAAAGAATCAAAAGAAATTAAAAATACAGAGGAAAATAAATGAAACTTGATAAGAAAAAATCACTGGCTGTAAGAGTTTTAAATGTTGGAAAAGAACGGATAGTATTTGTAAAAGGAAGAGAAAATGAAATAAAAGAAGCAATTACAAAACAAGACATAAGAGATTTAAAAAATGAAGGAGCGATTCTTATTAAAGAAAAAAAAGGACGAAAAAAGAAAGATAAGAATAAAAAGAGCAGAGGTTTAGGCAAAGTCAAAATAATTGTCAACAAACGAAAAAGAACATATGTTATTATAACAAGAAAATTAAGAGCTTATTTAAAAGATTTAAAAATGAAAGGAAAAATATCCTCGGAAGATTTTAAAGATATCAGGAAAAAAATCAGAAACAGGCAGTTTTCCTCTCTTAAATCAATGAAAGATTTTTTAGGAGGTAAAAAATAAAATGGGTAAAACTTTAAAACGCAGAAGAAAAGAAGCAAAAACAAATTATCTTAAAAGACTTAATATGTTAAAAGGAAAAGTTCCACGAATAATTTTTAGAAAATCAAACAAATACATACTTGCACAGCTTATTATCAGCAAAAATGCACAAGATAAAGTTGAATTAAGCTTATCTTCAAAAGCTCTCTTAAATTATGGATGGCCAAAAGAAGCATCTAACAGCTTAAAAACCCTTCCTGCAGCATATTTAACAGGCCTTTTAATTGGAAAAAAGATTAAAGAAAAAACAAAAGAAAAAAAATTTGTTATAGATATTGGATTAAATAGAAATGTCCATAAATCAAAAATATATGCATTTATTAACGGACTTAATGATGCAGAAATATCTATTACAGAAAAGAAAGAAATTTTTCCTGAACCTGAGCGTTTAAAAGGAAAGCATATGAAAAATGAGATTATTTTCAAGAAATTTGATGAAATAAAGAAAAAGGCAGGAGGAAATTAAATATGAGCGAAGGAAATGTAAAAATAAAGGATATGAAAGAAAGAAATGTTGAAGAATTAATAGAAATTGAAGAAAATAAAGAATTGACAAGAGCAGAAAGACTTGCCAAAAAAATCAGTGATCAAGAAAAAGAAAAACTTGCTTCCTGGAAGCCAAAAACCCAGCTTGGCAGAAAAGTAAAATCAGGAGAGATTAAAGATATAGATTATATCTTAGATAATAACTTAAAGATACTTGAAGAACAGATTGTTGATTCTTTAATCAGTGTAAAATCTGACTTAATTTTAATGGGGCAAAGCAAAGGAAAATTCGGAGGAGGCAAAAGGCGTGCATGGAGACAAACTCAGCGTAAAACAAAAGAAGGAAATATCCCTACATTTTCTGCATTGGCAATCATAGGCGATGGAAAAGGGCATGTTGGAGTGGGTGATGGAAAAGCTAAAGAAACTCTTCCTGCAAGAGATAAAGCTATTAGAAAAGCAAAACTTAATGTCATTAAAATAAAAAGGGCATGTTCAAGCTTTGATTGTTCTTGCGATGAAAAACATACTGTTCCATTTAAAGTAACTGGAAAATCCGGAAGTGTTGAGATAACTTTAATACCTGCACCGCAAGGAACAGGCCTTGTTGCAGCTAATGAAGTTAAAAAAATTTTAAAACTTGCAGGAATAAAAGATATTTACAGCAAAACATTTGGAAAAAGACGAACTACTTTTAATTTAACAAAAGCATGTATAGGAGCATTAAAGAAAACTAACTTAAAAATAAAATGATAGCAATAATAAGAATTAAAGGCATGGTCGGAATAAGAAAAGATTTAGCTGAAACTTTATCAAGATTAAGATTAAGAAGAAAATATTCCTGTGTTGTTTTAGTCAATCCTACAAAAGAACAGCTTGGAATGGTGAAAAAAGTCAAAGATTTTGTGGCTTGTGGTGAGGTAGATGAAAAGTTCTTTGAAAAAATGATTAAAGCAAGAGGTAAAAGTTTGGATAAAAAGAAAGAAGTTGATGCAAAAAAAGTCATTGATGGATTAATCAAAGGAAAAAAATATGAAGAATTAAATTTAAAGCCTTTTTTCAGATTACATTCTCCGCGGGGAGGATTTAAAAGTAAAGGAGGAGCTTCTCCAATAAAAACACATTATCCTAAAGGAGTTTTAGGAGATCATAAAGAAAAAATAAATGAATTAATTGAAAGGATGCTGTAAAATGAGATTAATTAAAATAACAGATAAAGGCGAAAAAAATTTTCCAACTTTTTGTAAAGATGGAAGTTTGAGAATGGAAGATTTCTTAGATGAAGCAGACAAAATAAAAAAAGTAAATGGAACCCATAGTAAAGAACTGGTAATAGGGGTAAAAGACTTAGAATTTCATACTATAAAACAAACTGGAGCAGAAGTTATTACCTTAACAAAATATTGGACAAGACCCGGACATGGATCCAGGGAAAAAGTTTATGAAACAACATTTCCAGAAAAAGATGAGTTGGAACTTGGAAAAGATATTTTGCTTGAAGAAAAATCTTATACTCCAGGAGAAGATTTATTTGATGAATATAAACTTAGGCTATTGGAAGCAGATATGTGGAGGAAAACATTATGAGAACTCATAAACGAAAAAAATCAACAAGAATGCATGGAAGAAAAATGGGAACCCATGGATGGGGTGCTAGAAAAAAGCATAAAAAATCAGGGCATAAAGGGGGAATAGGGATGGCTGGAAGCGGAAAAAGAGCAGACCAAAAAAAGACTCTTGTTCTAAAACTTTATGGAAATAAATATTTTGGAAAGCAGGGAATAACTTCTAAAAGAACTAAAAAAGATAAAACCAACAAGATAAATTTATCTGAAATAGAATCAAATATTGAAAATTATATTAAAAAAGGAATTGCAAAACAAATTCCCAAAGGCTATGAAATAAACTTGGAAGATTATATTATTTTGGGTGATGGAGAAATAAATGAAAAGTTAATTATAAAAGCAAAAAAAGCTTCTGAATCAGCATTGGAAAAAGTAAAAGAATCTGGCGGAGAAATAATACTTCATCAAAAAAATTCAGAAAATAAAAAAATGAATAAAAAGGGGTGAGAAATTTAAAATCTTAAGTCAAAACAAATGGCAAATTTGACAAATGTATTTCAGTATATTCCGGAAGTTAAAAAACCAGAAGAAAAAAGGCTTAGTTTTAATGTAAAATTAAAATGGAGTATAATAGTTCTTGTTTTATTTTTTGTTTTAAGCGGTGTTCCTTTATATGGATTAACAAATAATGCCTTAGAAAATTTCAAGTTTTTTGCAACTGTTCTTGGAGCAGATTTTGGCTCATTAATCTCGCTTGGTGTGGGGCCGATTGTTATGGCTTCTATTATACTTCAATTATTAGTAGGAAGCCAGATTATTTCTATAGATACAACAACAACTGAAGGAAGAAGGTTTTTCCAGGGAATACAAAAAATATTGGTTTTCTTTTTTATAATTTTTGAAGCAAGTGTTTTTGTGCTTATGAAAGGTCTGCAGGCAGCTCCAGGATTTACCCAATTATTAATCTTTCAGTTAGTATTAGGAGGATTAGCAATATTTTATATGGATGATTTAATGCAAAAATGGGGTTTTGGTTCAGGAGTAAGCTTGTTTATTGGAGCAGGAATCAGCAAACAATTAATAATCCAAGCATTCCAATTTATTGGAAAAAATAGCTCTGGTGGAGATGTTATTTGCTTGTTTAATCTAAAAGAAATTGATTGTCCTGGAAAAGTTTTTGTTTTAATCCAAAATATAATAAATCCAAATTCTATTGAAATGCTGGTTGCACTTGGCGCAATAATTGCAACAATCTTAATTTTCCTTTTAGTTGTGTGGGCCCAGTCATTAAAAGTTGAAATTCCATTATCTTACAGCAAACTTAAAGGCTATCAAGTTAAATGGCCTTTGGCATTTTTTTATGCTTCAGTTATTCCGGTAATATTAGTTGCAGCATTAGTTGCAAATCTCCAGTTATTTGGAGGAATTATGGAAAATGCTGCACAGCCATGTTTAAATAAAGATGCTGAATTATGCAAAGGCGGTGCAAAAATTGCCTCATACTTTACATTTTTAGGAAGATTTCAGAATGGAGTGGCAACATCTGGATTGGCATTCTGGATGCATTCAACAAATCTTTTGGAATTATTAATCAGGCAGAGAGGAGAAGTTCCATTTCAATATTTACTTCAGGGACTGACTCATATTTTATTTTTTACATTTTTATCAATTATATTCTCTTTATTTTGGGTTAAAACTTCTGGAATGGATGCTAGAGCACAGGCACATAATATTGCTGCAAGCGGACTGCAGCTTTCTGGCTTTAGGCAGGATGAAAGAGTTTTAGAATCAATCTTAGACAGGTATATTATTCCTCTTACTGTTATGGGTGGTGCTGCAATTGGTTTTTTGGCATCTTTTACTAATTTATTAGGAGCATTAGTTTCTGGAACAGCTGTATTATTGGTTATTATGATTATGTATCAGTTTTATCAGAATATTGCCCAACAGCATGCTGTGGATATGCATCCTGCAATGCGGAAATTTATGGGAAAATAAAGATTATGCTAAGTAAAATATATCATTTGTAATAAATTATCCAATTAATGATTTATAATCGGCTTTCAGACACGATTATTCATTAAGTACAATTAAGCGAAAATTCAAATGAAATGAAATTTGAGCTATCAATCCATGAAGTGCTAATATTAAGCTAACAACTTGATTTAACAAAATATAGTGAAAGACAAAAGTCTTTCCCTATCTATTCAACGACAAAGTGTGAGAATATTAATGTCGTTGATTATAGGTAATCTTAAAAACTAACTTAAATTTATAAAAAGATAAAATGGAAGAAGATAAAAGAGGAAAAGAAGGAAGTTTTACTCCGATATTTATTGTACTTATTTTATCATTATTAGTTGCTGGTATGTGGGACAAAATTCCTTCTATTAAAAATACTGCTCATTATATTTTAGATCCGACTGCTGGAGCTTTATTAAACTGGAATGTGACATGGGGTATGACTATTCTTGTTTTAATTATTTCATTTATTATGACAATTGTTCAAAAGTATGCAACTGATCAAAAAACATTAAAAGAAATGAAAGCTGAACAGAAAAAACTGCAGGATGAAATGAAAAAAGTAAAAGACCATCCTGAAAAATTAATGGCTTTGCAAAAAAAGCAGTTTGAATTTATGGGGCCAATGATGAAGTTAAGTATGAGAGGGATAGTTTTTACTGGTGTGCCTTTAATTCTGATGTTTAGGTGGTTTATGGATTATTTTACTATTTTAGGCAACTTCAAATTCTTTGGTTTTATCACCTGGTTTTGGTTTTATTTAATTACTTCTATAATATTCAGTAGCATCCTTAGAAAATATATGGATGTTGTGTGAAAATTCAAATCTATAATTTTTGTCAGAACCACCAGTCAAAAACTGGTGGCATGAAAATGCCACTATCATAGTGATTCTTGAGCATGTCAAAAATGTAAATTTTTGAGCACTATCAGAAATCTTTGATTTCTGAAGCATACAAAATTCCACGAGTGGTTTTATTCATGTAAACCACTCGTCAATAGATGAGTGGAATTCTGATGTTTTTAAATTTAATTCAGAAACCTTTAAAAGCAATATAAGGATGTTGTGTTATGAATAACAAAGAATCACACGAGCATAGACATGAACACAGACATGAGCAAGATTCATTGGAACATAGTCATGAACATGAGTATGAACAAAACCAGCAGGAATTGATACTTCAGCTTGGAATATATGAACAGCAAATGAATCAGATACATGAACAGCTTCAAATCATAGAGCAGAATATTCTTGTTTTGTCTTCATTAAGCCTTGGATTAGATGAATTTAAAGGCAAGAAAGACAAAGAAATACTTGCTCAAATTGGAAGAGGTATTTTTGTCAAAGCTAAGTTAATTTCTGAAGATTTGATTGTAGATGTTGGAGGAAGAAATTTTGTAAAAAAAGATATTTCTGAAACCAAAAATATTATTGAAAAGCAGATTAATAAAATGAATGAAATTAAAAAAAATCTTGGTGATTCGCTAAATGAAATCAATAAAAAAGTTACTGAAATTTTAATTGAAAGCCAAAAAAGTGAAAAGAAAAAAAGTAAATGATTATCTCAAATAAATAATATCTTATAAATTAAATAATGTTTCATAATTGTTAAGTCTATAATCAAATTTAACATTTACAATTACAGGTCCATAAATCAATGGCTCAAAACTGATTTCCTCAAGTTTTTCGCTTAAATATTTTTAGCGAATATATCTAAATGAAGCAGGATATTGAGTATAGATGATTTACTGCTTTGGAATAAGTTAATTATCAATAAAACATGTTAATTAGATATCTATTACAAAAGTTTAAAAGTTTCATTTAATTCTAAAGCAAATGTTAGAGATGATAACTAATCCTGGCCAGACGCAAAAAAGGCCGTGGAAAATGTTTTTTGTTGGACTGCTTTATGCTTCACTTTCACTTATTTTAGTTAACTGGTTTTTTTCGGCTGATCCATCGTTAGCAGGTGCTTCTGGCATGATTGTCATAGCTTTTTGCATAATGTTCAGTATTCCATATATGTATTTTATGATCAGAGAAGAAGAAAGAGAAGATGAAAATATAGAAGGAATGTTAAGTGTGTGGGAAGCTCACAGTGATGCTATTTTTGCATTTATGTGGCTGTTTTTAGGTTTTATAATTGCTTTTTCATTTTGGTTTATAATTTTGCAGAACTCAAATTTGTTTAATTTTCAGATTAAAACTTTTTGTGCAATAAATAATCCCGGAAATATTGATGATTGTGTTACTAAATTTGATTTTACAAGCAAAGCTGTTGCTACAGGAAGCATGACTAAGGTGGGAAGATTTATGGCAATATTAGAAAATAATGTTTATGTAATGATTTTCACTTTGATTTTCTCGTTAATTTTCGGAGCAGGAGCTATTTTTATTTTAGCCTGGAATGCAAGTGTTATTGCTGCTGCAATCGGCATTTTTTCCAGTTATAGAATACAAAATATTCCTTTAGGTGTTTCAAGATATATGATCCATGGTTTTCCTGAAATTGCAGCTTATTTTATTACAGCGTTGGCAGGAGGAATTTTTGGAGTAGGAGTAATCAGAAACGGTGTAACGAATAAAAAATTCTTAAGAATTGTTGAAAATGTAGTAGTATTGCTTTTTATTGCAATGATAATCTTAGTTATAGCAGCGGCAATAGAAGTTTATTTAACACCTGCATTTTTTAATTAATTTCTTTCGCTTAACAATCAATAGATACTATTAAAGAATGGTAGAAGTAAAACAAATTAAAAAAGAACTTAAAACTATTATCTTTTAACTACAAATATATTTATATACACCTCCTGCTTCAATTTATTACAATGAAATATATATGTAAAAACTGCGATTATCGTTTTGAATCTAGCTTAGATCAAAGTAAAAGGTCATGCCCTTATTGCGGAATGAAAGGAATTGTAGAAGAGCCTAATGCCGACGAATTATTAAATGATTTTGAGTAAATTATATCTTATTGATTCTATATTTTTATTAAGAAGGTGTTTTTAAATGGGAATACTTGGATCATTGAGATTATCTGTATATAAAAGATATAAATCAAATATTTTATCATTTAATGTAGACAGTAAATTTAGATGCAACAAAACATTTATAATAATAAAAGTGATAAATTTATGGTTAAAATTATGAATAATCTTGCATTATGTACAACTGCGTTGTTTAAGTTACAATTCTTCGCAGTTATACAGATAGAGAATTGCATACAAAATGTCATATAATTAATGCAGGTCTCTATATATTCACTTAGAGCTTTTTAAATTATTTTTCATCTTCTTAAATTTGAAATAATCATAAATTAATGAAATTTTGTCAAATCTTAATTTTTTGAGATATAAATAAAGAACATCTAAAAAAAGATGGAATGAAAACCCGACAAAAACAAATAAAAACCAGTCTGAAACAAAAATAGACAAAAGAATAATAACTGCCAAAATTTCAAATCCGTGTAGGAAAAAAAGAACAGAGGGGATTTTTTTCCTCTCTTCTTTTGAAATTTCTTTAAATTTTTCTTCATAACGCAAAAACCATTTATATGATCTTCTTAAATTAAAATCTCGTGTTTTAAAAACATAAAATAGATAGTGATCAACATCAATTAAAACACTTGACAAAAAGATTATTAAAAAACCGATTAATTTTATTTTAGGGAATATTAAAAATATAATTAAAGAAAAAATAAGGCCAAATATGATGTGTTGTTTCGGTCGCATTTAAAAAATAAATTCCTTAAAAGTTTAAAGAAATCTCCTTTATCCTTCTATTTTTTTAACAATATCTGTAAATGCAGGTCTTGTAATTAATATTCCTGTAGTGATTCCTATTATAGTTGTGAATACAAAACCTTTAAGCAAACCAGCTCCTGCCCACCATAAAGGAATTAAAGAGGCAATTCCAGTAAAAAATGCTCCCATTATAATTACTAATGCTCTTTTCATCTTTTGTTTTATTGAAAGATTTGCTCCTTGTTTAGATTCGTCTAAGATAATAATCTGCTGGTCAATTCCAGTACCAATAGTTGCAAGAATACCTGCTATACTTAACAAATCAAGATTCCATGAAATAAAAGAAGCAATTCCTAAAATAATGATTATCTCTGAAAAACTTGTTAATAATAATGCCAAAGAAATTTTAATTTTCCTGTATCTTACAAAGACTACAAGTGCTACAGGAATTAATGCTGCAAAACCTGCAAGAATAATTATTTTAATAAAGTCATCTCCAAGGACAGGTGAAACTGTATCTAATTTGATAATTTCCAATTCAAAGGGTAGACTTCCTGTTTTTAATATTGTCTGAAGCTGCTTCATTGAATCTTGTGCATTAACATATGCATCTTGCCTTGTAGGCCCATTGCCTGATCCGCTTATTTGAATCTGTGTTGTAACACTTCCCCTTAACCCTTCACTAATTAATAAAGAATCCACTAATTGACCATCTAAATATAAATCAAGAGGTTTGTCTAAATATCTTCCGCTAATTCCTGAAGCAGTTTCATTTATTCCAAGATTTTTTGTAATTGATGCATGTCTTTGAGCAGCTTCTTCGCTTAAATAAATAACAAACTCAAAACTGCAGAAGTTATTGTTATTTGAACTTGCATCACAGCTGCTTATTCTTGAACAGGTTGGACTGCTGCAAACACTTTGTATATCTCTTTTACCTCCGATAAAAACAGTTTCATTTCCGATTTTTGCTTCAAATTTTCCCTGCTGTGAAATTAAATCCTTTAAATCTTTCGGTGTTGCTCCTGCAACTTCTACTAACATATAATTATTGCCTGAAAGATCAGAAACAGGAAGAACTTTAACATCAGAAATACCGTAGACATTAATCCTGTTTCTTGTTATATCCACTAAATCATTTAACTCATCAGAATTAAGCTGGACATCTTTTGCCTGAACTAATGCTCTGGAGCCTCCTGTGATATCTAATCCTGTCTTTATATTTGTTTTTGGAAGATTTGAAACAGATATTTCTGGAGAGGTGTTTGTAAATAAAATAATCTGGGTGTCTTTTGTTTGTATATTAAGCCTGATTTTTTCTTCAGAAGGAAGTTTTTCAGTTATGATGTTTGAATAATCTTCTATGTTATTTACTTTTTTTCCATCAATTGAAATTATAATCTGGCCTTTTCTTAATCCTTCATTAAAAGCAGTTGAATTCTGATCAACACTTGTTATTAAAATTCCTTTATCTAAAAACCTGGGAGGCAATCCAAATATAGAGACTAAGGATATCAATAAAATTATTATCAGCATCCATATTTTCCATGTAAAATTTAATTTTTTCATTTTATTTTATTTTGTTTATTTATTACATACCATTTTAAAATTGAAACATTCGTAACCCATGTATTCAATAAATCAAACATTAATCCAATAAAGATTATAGTAAAAATCTGAGATAATACTTCTGAAAAAGATCTTATAATTAAAAGTGCAGAAACAACAGAAAGAATTGCTATTAAAGTCATTGTTATTCCTGTTTTAAATGCACCATAAATCTTATTATTTAAAGTTCCTTCTGTTCCTTTTAAAACTCTATTTGTTAACAGGATATCTGTATCAACTGAATAACCAATTAACATTAAAAAAGCCACTATTCCTGCGCTAGAAACATTCATACCAAGAAGATTAACCATTACTAATGTCATAATAATGTCAGCAAATGCAGAAAATATAACTGCAAAAGAAGGAACAAATATCCTGAATATCAGAAAAATAACTATTGCCATAAGAATAAAAGAAATAATCATTGCTAAAATTAACTGATTATAAAAGTTTTTACTTAAAGTAGAGCCTGTAAACTCTGTACTTGAATTTTCTTCTGTAAGTGAATAACCTAAATACTCTTCAACAACCTTTCTTGTTTCTTCTGCATTGGTGGTTGTTTCCAATATTACTGCTTTTTGTTTGTTTGAAAGAATATCATAAATTTCCCTTGTTTCTAAGGCTTCAAGTTTGCCTGAAAGTTCTTTTTTTAATGTATTTGCATCAATTTCAGAATTAATTGTAATTGTAGTTCCTCCTGTTAAAGATATGTCCTTTTTCATAAAGTCATTATGCTGGTTATAGAAATTAATTTCATAAATAATTGAAAATAAAAACAAAGTTAAAGGAATTAACAAAAGTAACTTGTAATTCTTATCATGAAATTCTCCAAATGATTTTTTAGATTTTACTTTCTCTTGTGTTTTCTCTTGTATTTCTTGTTTTGTTTCTTCTTCCATTTTTTATTAACTATTGTGAATACTTCCCAGTCATAACATGCGAGGGCCGGCTCAGAGATTGAAAATCTCTGAGACTTCAACTTTTGCAAGTTGAAGTGAATACTTCCCGGCCACTAACATGCGAGGGCCGGGAATCGAACCCGGATCAACTGGGATCTTCGCATTCATTGTTTTTAAACATATAGTGAAAGACAAAAGTCTTTCCCTATCTAGCCAACGATAAAATGTGGAAATATTAATGTCGTTGACTATAATACAAATGCCTGGAAGCCAGTAATTCTAGCCGTTAAACTACCCACGCCTTTAAATATTATTGATAAAAGGGTTTTAAAGGTTATTGTATGCTTTTTAATATATTAATTTTGATTTTATGAGAAATTAATTCAATTTATATTTAAATATTAGTACCTATTTGGATTTATAACTTAAGTCCTGCTTTTTTGAATTTTTGCTTATTATTTTTTAAATGAATGATTATGTTTAAATGCTAATTATAAGGATTTATTTAAATAAATTATTTTACATGCGCCTGATAGGATTTGAATTTAAAACCTCGCGGTTTTATACCTCGAAGCGACTTCTTTTCTTTGCCTCCTATGGAGTCTGGACAAAGTTCAAATCCAAATACGCGCCTGATAGGATTTGAACCTATGACCTCGTCCTTAGGAGGGACGCGTTCTATCCAGCTGAACTACAGGCGCATAACTTACATAAATTTTAAATAGATTAAGAGTTTAAAAAATGAACTAAATTGTTAATTAAATCAAAATGATTGTAAAAATACTCGGAGGAATTGATGTCATAATAGGACTTATCCTAATATTATTAGGGGCAGGTATGTCAATTTCAAATGGAATACTAATTTTTTGCGGAGTGATTTTAATCGTTAAATCTCTTTTAGGGTTTTTTCATGATTTTGCAAGCTGGGTTGATTTAATAGGAGGGATTTTTTTATTGATTTCATCTGTATTTCATCTGCCTGGATTAATTGCAATACTCATTGGAATAGTTATTATGCAAAAAGGAGGGTTTAGCTTTCTTTAGAAAACTAAGTTAGAATAATTTAGAAATGATGCGGGAAACAGGATTCGAACCTGCGTAGGCACTGAGCCACAAGAGCCTTAATCTTGTCCATTTGACCACTCTGGCATTCCCGCTTATGAACCTTGAACCTATCATAAATTACAGATATAAAAATCTTTAGAAGAAATAAAGAGTTAGAAGATGTATAAAAAGGCCTCGTTAGAGGCCAATAATAGTACAAGCCAGTGTGAATCTTTTACGATCCAAAAAATTACAATGTAACTTTAACACTGAATGCTCCTACTAAAATAAAAGGAATAACTTGTATTTAAGAGTTGTCTACCATTAATTAGAGGTGATAAAATAGGGATAATACTCTAAATAATTTATTTAAATAGATAACTCACAATTAACTTAACTTATAATCTCTTTTACAAATATAAAATTTTCAAAAAAGATAGATTTAAAAATGAGTTATACTGAGTAAAATTGAAGACGGCCATAGTAGTCGTGTCACACCTAGAAATCATTCCGAACCTAGAAGTTAAGCCGGCTACGCCATGTGTGTTAGTGGCCAAACAGCTGCAAAGCACTGGTGCTGTCTCATTTTTTTTATAAATAAAACCTTGGAAAAAGGTCTTGAAAAAATGAGAATAGAAACTGCGATAAAACTTTTTTCAGAAGGAAGACTTTTTTTGACTGAAGCTTCAAATACAGCAGGAATAAATGCTGGTGAAATGATGGATAAATTAAGAGAAGCAGGAATAGATTCTAAAATAACTTTAGATGAATTAAAAGAAACATTAGACCAGGCATTTAAAATTCTTAAATAAAAAGTGAAAATGAAGTATTATAAATTTTAACTCCAAATCTCGCAACTAATATTTATATAATGGTCTACTCCCCCTTCATTATATTGGAAAATTTTATCTTGATCCAAAAACCTTCTGCATTTCTCCCTGTTAGCTAAATAAATAGGAGATTCACAATGATTTTCTCTTCTTATTTCTTCTGCTGTTCTTCCTGTACTCCTTTCAACAGCTTTTTCAAGAATTTGTAAAACATCCATATTAATTATAATACAAAGAACTTTTTAAACATTTATTTACTAAATATTATATGAGTATTAGAATCAAACTTTCAAAAACAGAATCTGAAGAAAAAATAAATGAATTCTTTTTGAATTTGAAAAACAAATCCCCTAAGGATGTAAAAAAAATAAAAAAGCTGGCTATGAGATACAACATTCATCTAAAAGATAAAAGAAAGAAATTCTGCAAGAAGTGTTTTACTCCTTACAACAATTCTAAGATAAGAATAAAAAACAAAACCAAGACTATAAAGTGTAATAAATGTGGATATGTAAATAAGTGGAAGATAAAATAATTATTTCTTTTTAGTTTTCTTTTCAAATAAACTCCAAATAATGTAAACAATAAGGGCAATTACAAAACTAAGTAATAAATAAATTGGTTTAACATAGATTACAGCAGTCTTACCAGTAGGACTACCACCGGGATAAAAATATTCAACCCTTTGTCCTAAAAAATTGTAAGATAATTCAAATAAAACTATTAATAAAATAACAGAAATAATACCCTTCCATAAAGTAGGTTTGAAATTCATAATATAATAAGAAGAAGTATCTTTAAAAATATTAAGTTTTATGTTAACCCTAAGACTTCTTGAATCTTCCAACAATTTCTATAAGATCTGTTTGTCCTAAGAAAGCTGCTCTGCAGCAATATCTACTTAATCCAAGCTCATCTAAAACCTTTTTTGAATCTTCTCCATCTGCAACACGTTTTTTGTATTGCTCCCACAAATGGCCTATGGGCTTCCCGCAACTAAAACATCTTGGAGGTACAATCATTTTAACTTTTATTATTTAGATTAAATTTATTTATTATATACAGAACTGTTTTACAGTTCTCTATCTATATAACTGCTATATGTGTTTTAAACAATGCAGTTATATATAATAAGGAATTAAGAGGGTTTAAAAAGTTTTTGTAGAGAAAATTTTTTGTTTTATCTGGGATTATTTCATAAAGCGATATAAATCAATCCTACTTGCTCTCACAAGCTTTAAAAGTGAAGTAACTTCCTATAAAAATGAATACAGCATTATTAATAGAAGCAGGAGTTAGGAATAATGTCCTAAATGAGATAAACGAAGTTCTACAATCTAAATCTGTAGAGGAAGCTAATTCTATTATTTCACATTTTGGATGGGGGGCAAATTATTATCAATTAATTGGATTAAATTTCAGAAATTTCTGGACAGAGGAGAGAATTAAAAAATGTTTGGAAGATATTGGTGAAACTGAATTATCTAAAGAAAGATTAATTATGTATATAACTGATCCTCGTGGAAATTGGTATGCTCAAATCAATCTTGACGAAGAAATAAATGAAGAAAGAAAAGAACTTTTAATAAATTTAATTGAAAACTCTAAACATAAAATTTTAAGAAGAGAGTTAGGCTATGAATAATATGAAAAAACAGAATATCATTATAGAATTAGACAATGTGGGAAGATATTATGAAATGGGAGAAGAAACTGTAAAAGCCTTAGATGGAATTTCTATTCATATAGAAAAAGGCGATTTTGTTGCTATAATGGGAATTTCGGGAAGTGGGAAGTCAACAAGCATGAATCTTGTTGGAAGTTTAGATCTTCCTACATTTGGAGAAGTTTATCTTGATAATCAAAATATTTCTCATTTAAGTGAATCTGAACTCTCCCAAATAAGAGGGAGAAAAATAGGGTTTATATTCCAACAGTTTAATCTTATTCCAAATTTAACTGCTAAAGAAAATGTTATGCTGCCTATGTTATTCCAAGATATTGAAAAAGAAGAAAGAGAGGAAAAAGCAGAAAAATTGCTTGAACTTGTTAATCTTGAAGATAGAATGAATCATTATCCTAATCAGCTTTCTGGAGGACAACAGCAAAGAGTTGCAATTGCTCGTTCTTTAGCAAATGAACCAGAAGTAATTCTTGCAGATGAACCAACAGGAAACCTAGACAGTCATACTGGTGAAAGGGTTATGAAATTTCTTAATGAATTAAATGAAAAAGGAAGAACAATTATTATGGTTACTCATGATTCAAATCTTGCTCATGAACATGCAAAAACAATTTATTCTTTAAAAGACGGAAAAATAGAATTTGTTTCTAAAAGGCATGAAAATAAATGGGTGAAACAAAACTCTATGTATTAACTACTAAGAGGTAACACTTTAGAAAGATTTATAAAGTATTAATTTATGATAAAATTGAAAGAAAATGGCAAATATAATTAATCCGTTTGGAAATCTTGAAGGAGTCTTAGAAGATATAAATCTCTTTTACTTTGGTGTAGAATTTGAAGGAAATGATTATTCTCTTAAACGATTAAAAGAAGCAGTTGAATCTGCAATAAAAGGTTTTAGTTTAATGACAAAAGAAGAAAAAGAAGCAGCAAGATTGATTTTAGAAGAAAAATATCCAAGAAAGGTTGCTTCTGGAGAAAGCTTTAATGAATTGTATTTATTTATTGAATCTATTGAAACAAAAGAAAATTGGGAACCTGAAATAGAAGATTTATCATGCTATAAAATGAGAAGATTCAGAGAAAATAGGGAAGAAAGAAGCAGAGAAGATTTTGAAGAAGAAGTATATAAACTTAGAGATAGCATAACAGGAAGTTTAATGGGAATTTTAGGAAATATCTTAAAATATGGAGGAAGTGAAAAATGAATAAAATCTTAACATCAATCTTTGCAGGCATATTTTTAGTAATTATTAGTTTAAATTTTATTTCAGCAGTAATTATAGATTCTGTTAATGCTCAAAAATTACAGCCAGGAGAAACTGGAAGTGTTAGTGTTGTTGTTAAAAATACCCTTAATGATAATATTGAAGATGTAAGTTTTGTTTTGCAATTAAGCACCACTCCTTTTACTACTTCTGGAAGCTCTGAAGATAGTGAAGATGAAATAAGGGATGATGATGAAGAAACTTTTAATTTCATATTAAAAGCTCCCAATGATATTGAACCTGGAGATTATAATATTCCTTATGTAATAACATATACTATTGAAGGAGACGATACTCCAAAGACAAAAACAGGAAGCTTTGGAATAACAGTAAGTGCAGATACTAAATTAGATTTTGCAATTGAAACAAAAGATGCAATAATCGGAAGAAATGGAAAAATAACATTAGAAATTATAAATGAAGGATTAAGTAATGCTAAATCAGTGTCTGTAAAAATAAATCCTGAAGGATTTGAATTAATTTCAAAAGACAAGGTTTTTATTGGAACAATTAATGCAGAAGATTCTGATCTTGTTACATGGGATGTTGCATTTAAAGATGAAAATCCAAAATTAAATGTTGAAATAACTTACAAAGATTTTGATAATAAAGATCAAACTGAAACAATTAATATTCCATTTAATGTTTATACAAAAGATGAAGCACTTAAATTAGGATTAATCAAGAAAAATAATTCTATGCTTTATTTTGGAATAATTGTCTTTATTATACTTATATGGATTATTTATAGGCAAACTAAAAAAGCATTAAAGAAAAGAGCTAACAAAAGTGGGAGGTAACTCCTGTGATTAAAGACTATTTTTCTCTTGCATTTGAAAACTTAAAGCATAGAGGATTGCGTTCCTGGCTTACAATTCTTGGAATTGTTATTGGAATTGCTGCTGTTGTAGCATTAATTTCATTAGGAGCTGCTTTAAAAACAGCTGTAATAGGCCAGTTTGGATCATTATCAGTAGATATTTTAACTGTTCAAAACAAAGGAGCTGGTTTTGGTCCTCCTGGAAGCACTGTTGTTGAAAAATTAAACAGACATGATTTAACTATAATCCAAAATGTAAATGGAGTTGATCAGGTTATTACAAGATTAATAAGAGTTGGAAGTTTAGAATATAATGATGTTTCTAAATTTGGTTATATAGGAGATTTACCTGAAAACATAGAAGGAATGGATTTAGTCTATGATTCACTTGATATAAGTGCAGAAAAAGGAAGAATGTTAGATGTAGGAGATAAAGGAAAAATAATGCTTGGAAATGATTTTCTTGAAAGTGAAGAATTTGAAAAAGAATTTGCTGTAGGAAAAAAAGTTAAACTTAAAGGAGAATTTGAAAAAGAATTTGAAATTGTTGGTATATTAGAAAAGGGAAATAACTTTATTTTTAATGGTATTGTCTTAGTTATGCATGATGATATGGATGAACTTTTTAATGTTCAAGAAGAATATGATCTAATTGTTGTAAAAGTAAAAGATAAGGACAAAATTGAAGATGTTGCTGCTGAAATAGAAAGAAAATTAAGAAATGACAGAAATGAAGATTTAGGAGAAGAAAGTTTTTCAGTGCAAAGTCCTTTAGAAACTTTAGGAGCTGTAAACTCTGTTCTTAATATAATTAATTTAATTGTTATAGGTATTGCTGCTATTTCGTTAATTGTAGGTGGAGTAGGAATAGCAAATACAATGTATACATCAGTTATTGAAAGAACATGTGAAATTGGAGTTATGAAGGCTGTTGGTGCAAAAAATTCAGATATAATGTGGATATTTATGATAGAATCAGGATTATTGGGTTTAGTTGGAGGAATTGCCGGAGCTTTAATTGGATTAGGAGCTGCTTTGAGTGTTTCTTCAATAGCAACAAGTGCTTTAGGAGTTCCATTTAATGTAATAATATCTTATCCTTTATTATTTGGAGCTATTAGTTTTTCATTTATCATTGGAATAGTTTCTGGTGTATTGCCGGCAAGACAAGCAAGTAAATTAAAAGTTGTTGATGCTTTAAGGAGTTAAGATGAAAAAAGATTATTTTATATTAGCTGTAAGAAATCTTAGAAAAAGAAAACTTAGAAGCAGCTTAACTATGTTAGGAATTATTATTTCCATAGCCACTATTTTTGTTTTAATCAGCTTATCTTTAGGATTGCAAAATGCAGTTGAAGAACAATTTAGAATTTTAGGAACAGATAAATTATTTGTCCAGCCTTCAACTGGTTTTTTAGGACATCCTGGAAGTGTTGGAGGAACAATTTTAACAGAAGAAGATGTTGAAGTTATAAGCAAAGTCAGAGGAGTAAAAGATTATTCTTATATGACTGCAGCAAATGCAAAAGTAGAATTTGGAGGAGTGACAAGATATTATCTGGTTTGGGGGGTTCCATTAAACCATCGGGATGTTTTATTAGAATCAAGTTCAATTAAAATTGATGAGGGGAGATTTTTGAAAGAAAGTGACAGCAACTCTGTTGTATTGGGTAATTTATATAAAACAGGAAACTTAATGCAAAAACCTGTAAGATCAGGAAATACAATAACCATCAATGACAGAGAATTTAAAATCAAAGGAATATTAAATTTAATTGGAAATCCAGATGATGATAGAATGATTATGATGGATTTAGAAACTTTTAGAGAAACATTTAATATTTCTGAAAGAGTAGATTTTATATTTGTTCAAATTAATGAAGGAGAAAATGCCAATGATGTTGCAGATAGAATTGAAAAAGAATTAAGAAGACATAGAGATGTTACAGAAAAAACACAGGACTTTGATATTTTAACTCCTGAAAGTTTACTTGAAAGTTTTCAGATTATTCTTTCTATAATTACTGTATTTTTAGGGGGAATAGCTGCTATTTCATTATTAGTAGGGGCAATTGGCATTTCAAATACAATGTATACATCAGTTATTGAAAGAACTCGTGAAATTGGAGTTATGAAAGCTGTTGGTGCAAAAAATTCAGATATAATGTGGATATTTATGATAGAATCAGGATTATTGGGTTTAGTTGGAGCTTTAACTGGAGTTATTTTAGGAACTATAATAAGTAAAACTATAGAATATATTGCTGTTGTTCAGTTAAAAACAACATTGCTTCAGGCAGCTACTCCGCCTTACTTAATTATTGGATGCTTGTTATTTGGATTTTTAATTGGAGCAATCTCAGGAACATTACCTGCAAGACAAGCATCAAAAACAAATGTTGTTGATGCATTAAGATATGAATAAAATATTTAAAGGAATAAAAAAATAAAAAATAACACTAAAAAAAATTAAAATTTTTCACAACAAACTTTAAAAACCTAATTAACTACAAACTTACTTATCATAATCAAATTATAAGCGAAAATTAAAAGTGAAGGTGAAAAAATGAAAAAATGTATTTATTGTGGGACTGGAATAGATGATGGAAGTGTAATAGATTTCTGTGAAAGATGTGGAGTAGGGGTTTTTGGTAAAAAGATGTTTGACACTATTGTAAGCAATATGGAATCAGCCAGAGAAAAAGATGATTTAATGAATAACTTTAATGAAACAGCCACACCTCCAAAAAAGTGGGATACTTCTCTTAAAAGATAGTTTTTTAAAGAGTCTGTTTCTGAATGTTTTATGGTAAAACGTAAATCATTAAGAGATAGAGGAAAAATCCAGCTTAGTAAATACTTTCAAGAATTTAATGAAGGAGACAGTGTGGCAGTTGTAAGAGAAAAAAGCCTGCAACCATCTTTTCCTGGAAGAATACAGGGAAGAACAGGAATTATTGAAGAAAAAAGAGGAAAAGCTTTTGTAGTTAAAATTAAAGATATTAATCAAAAAAAAAGATATTTAATCGAGCCAATACATTTAAAAAAAATAAAGACTTCTGAATAATATAAAATGATAATAAATAATGAACCATTAAGTGCTGTAGAATCTTTAGAATATATTAAAGATAAAGAAGCCGGAGATTCAGATTTAGTAGGTTTTATAAAAAAATTTGTCAAATTAAAGCCAGAAGAAGCAAAAGAAATCAGAAAAAAAATAGAGTCACTAAAAAATTTAAAGGTAAAATCAGAACATATCTCTAAAATAATTGATACTTTGCCAGAGAATAAAGAAGACTTAAACAAAATTTTTGTTGATATAGGATTAGATGAAGATGAATCAAATAAAATACTTGACATTGTTAAACAATATAGGTGAAAATAAAAATGGAAAAGGAAGAATCTGCCATAATACTAGAATATTTACCAAACGGATATCCGTTAGAAGGGAAAATGATGCCAATAGCTCAGGCTGTCGGAGAGAAGAATTTAGTTCTTTTAGAATTAGCTCCTAGAAAAGGTGTTTCACTTGAAATTGGCGAGAAAGTGTATATTGGCGAGGGCAAAAGAGATAAAATTTATTATATCCTTGGAAGATTAAAAAAAGAAAGATTAACTGAATCTGGAAAAGAAAGATTGCAGGAATTTATAGAAAACATAGTTAAAAACAATGAAAAAAAATATATTGATTTCTTTAATAAATCTATGGCTATAAATAAAAGAATCCATCAGATAGAACTCTTGCCTGGATTTGGCAAAAAGCATATGCATGAAATTATTAAGAACAGAGAAGAAAAAGAATTTGAAAGTTTTGAGGACATAAGGAAAAGAATACAAAATCTTCCTGATCCTGAAAAGGCAGTCAGCAAAAGGATATTTCAAGAATTAACCGGCTTTGAAAGGTATAATCTATTTGTTTAAATAGAAAGATTTAAAATGATTAAACTAACTTTACAAAAGTGAAGAACAGATAAAAAATGGAAAACAAGGAACCTAAGGAAAATAAAGGCCCAAGAGAAAAACCTAATCTAGGTATGGAAGGAAAGTTAGTAAGAATTTTATCAACAGATATTCCCGGAAATATAGGGATTTATCCTGGTTTAACTAGAATTAAAGGAATTTCCTGGAGTATGTCAAATATAATCTGTCAAAAATTAAAAATAGATAAAAGAAAAAAAATTGGCTCTTTAAGTTCAGAGGAGATTAGACAGATTACTGAATTTATGAAAAATCCTGATGTTCCAATTTATCTCATTAACCGAAGAAATGATTTTGAAACAGGAGAAAATAAACATTTAACAACAAGTGATCTTGACTTAAAAAAAGAATTTGATATTAAAAGACTAAGAAAAATAAAATCTTACAAAGGAATAAGGCATGCAGCTAAACTTCCTGTAAGAGGACAAAGAACAAAAAGCCACTTTAGAAAGAACAGAGGTAAATCAGGAGGAATAAAGAAGAAGGAAAAATAAAATGGAAGAAAATTATATGGCAATTAATCATTATGTTGAAAATGCAATATTTTGTGCAAGATTATCTTTAGAAGAGAGAGATAAATCTGCATTAAATGATAAAAGAATCAAATTAATTATAAGGGCTACAATAAATGCTCTTGATTGGGGAAGAACAAAATGCTAAGAAAACATAAAAAATATTCAAAACCTAAAAGACCTTTTGATAAAGAAAGAATTTTAGAAGAAGCTCAGATAAAAAAAAGATATGGATTGAAAAACAAAAGAGAGATTTGGAAAACTGAAGCAAATGTCAAATCAATAAGAGAAAAAGCTAAAAAATTAATTTCTGCTGATGAAGGGAAAAAAGAAGCTTTATATAATCAATTAAGAAAAATTGGATTAAACGTAAACTCTATTTCAGATGTGCTTAGCTTGACAAAAGAAGATATATTAAAAAGAAGGTTACAGTCTGTTCTTGTTAAAAAGAAACTTGTAACAACTCAAAAAAGTGCAAGACAATTAATAACACATAAAAAAGTTTTAGTGAATAATAAAATAGTCAATGCACCTTCTTATATGGTGCCTGTTGAATTTGAAGATAAAATTTCATTAAAATTAAGTAAAGCAAAAAAAGAACATTTAGAAACAAATAAACTTATAGAAGACTCTGCAGAAAAACTGCCAGAAGAAACAGGAGAAGAAAATGCCTGAGAATGAAGAGAAACTTGAAAAGAAAAAAGAAATTGAAAAAGAAGAAGAAAAAGTAAAGGAAGAAGAATCTGAAGCAAAAATCAAAGAAGAAAAAAAAGAAAAAAGACAAAAAGATATTGAAGCCAATATAAACATCTACACTTCATTTAATAATACAATAGTTCATGCAACAGATCTTTCTGGAAGAACAATTGCAAAAGTTACAGGAGGAATGACTACAAAGCAATCAAGATTAAAAGCTAATCCAACTGTTGCTATGTTTATAGCAAAAAGAGTTTCTGAAATTCTAAAAGAAAATAAAATAACTTCTTTATATATTAAAATTCGTGCTAAAACAGGAAATCCTGCGCCTGGACCTGGTGCATCATCAATAATAAAAAGTTTAACCAGAGAAGGATTTAAAATCTTAAGTATTACTGATACAACTAAAATTCCTCGCGGTGGTCCTAAAAAGAAAGGAGGAAGAAGAGGAAGAAGGGTTTAAAAACCTATATTTTATAAAATTAAAATGGATGAAATGAGATATAAAGAATTAAAGATAGAATATACCTCATATTTAGCAGAAGCAGAAATGGTAAATACTAAAATAGATACTCTTTTTAAAGATAATCCTGAATTTCTTCAAAGATTTAAAGATGAACTTTTAGGACATTTTAGACACAGTGCAAGAGCAGTTCCAGTAGGATGGGAGAATCAAGAATAAAATGCAACTTATAAAAAACAAAAATAATATATTAGTATTTAGTGAAAAAATCAGCGATAGCTTAACTAATGCCATAAGGAGATATGTGAGTGAAATTCCTATTCTTGCTGTTGATGAAGTTGAGATTTTCAAAAATGACTCTCCTCTATATGATGAAACAATTGCGCACAGGATTGGATTAATTCCATTAAAAAATAAAGGGGTAAATGAGAAAAATAAAATTCAGTTAAAACTTTCTGTGAGTAAAGAAGGAACAATTTACTCTAAGGATTTAAAAGGAAATATAGATGTAGTTTATGATGAAATTCCTATTACTGTTTTAGGGAAAGATCAGGAAATAGAATTACTTGCAATAGTAAAATCAGGAAAAGGAAATGAACATTCAAAATTCTCTCCTGGAATAATGTTTTATCGAAATATGAAAAATATTAAGACTGGTTCAAAAAGCAAGGAAATTTCTGAAATATTTTCTAACTGCAAAAATGGGTGTGGAAATCATGTAAAAATTGAAAATAATAAAAATTATGAATTGGACATTTGTGACTCTTGTGAAAATAACTTGGAAAACTTAGAGATAGAAGTGAATGATTCAGATAATATAGTTATTTCTGTTGAATCATTCGGACAAATTCCGGTTAAAGAAATATTTGTCTCTGCTGTAAAAGAGCTAAAAAAAGATTTGAATGAAGTTGAAAAAAAGATATAATCCTAAATATAGCTCCATTAATTTTTAACTTATCTGGTTATAGGGAATTAATTGTTAAATAGAGTATAAATTGCTGCTCCTTTTGTCACAGATTTAATATTAACTGTTAATGAAATACGCGAGAGTATTGAGCCTATTTTAAGTAAATATATTAATTTAACTCGTCAAATTCTAAACCTTTTTATACTGACAATTTTTTGTTTTATTGTTTAAAATATAAGCAGGAGTAGCGAAGTGGTCAAACGCGCGAGACTCAAAATCTCGTCTCTTAGTGAGTTCGGAGGTTCGAATCCTCTCTCCTGCATTTTCATCTCCAATAAATTTATAAACCATCTTCATCTTGAAAAAATATCTGCGAGTTGAAACTCACTTAAGATCTCGGAAGGAATAAAAATTTCACTCGTCCTTAAGTTCGGCGTTAGCAGAAGTTAATTACTTCTACTAATATATAGGTAAGCAAGATATTAAGATGATAAGCAAAACAAAAATTTCAAGTAGAATCTCAAGGAAAAAAAATCCAGAATTAGTCAAAACTATTCTTCTTTGTAAGAAAGGAGATGAATTATGGATGAAAGTTGCTCATGTTCTTAGCGGCTCTAAAAGAAAAATGCCTGTGTTAAATCTCAATGAAATTGATAAAAAATCAAGTGATGGAGAAACTGTTCTTGTTCCTGGAAAAGTTTTATCGCAAGGAAATGTAAGTAAAAAAATCAAGATTGTTGCTTTTAACTTCTCAGAATCTACCAAAGAAAAGTTAAATAAAGATAAAATCAAGTTTAATTCCATAATTGAAGAAATTAAATCAAATCCTGGTGCGAAAGGAATTAACTTTTTGAAATAAAATGAAAATTATAAACGGAGAAAATGCAATTTTAGGAAGATTAGCAAGTTATGTAGCTAAAGAATCCTTAAAAGGTGAAGAGTTTGTAATTTTAAACTGCAAAAAAATAATAATTACAGGAAATAGAAAAGATATTGAAAAAGAATTCAGGGAAAAAAGAGAAAAAATGGGAAGCGGACAAAGAGGGCCTAAACATTCAAGAATTACTTATAAAATTGTTAAAAGGACAATAAAAGGAATGCTGCCGGATAATAGAAATGAAAGAGGAAAAGATGCTCTAAAAAGAATAATATGTTACAATGATACTCCAAAAGAATTTGAAAATAAAAAAATGATAAGTGCTGGAAAAGAAAAAGGAGATAAATTTATTTTTGTAGGAGATATATCAAAATGAAAATAGTTACGTCTGGAAAAAGAAAAACATCTATAGCAAAGGCAATTATTACTGAAGGAGATGGAAAAGTTTTTGTTAATAAAAAAAACTATAAATTTCTTCAAAACTTTGACAAATTTAAGATAGAAGAACCATTAAGAATTGCTGAAAATGTTCTTGGAAAAAATAAAATTAATTTTAATGTTTTAATAGATGTTAAAGGCGGGGGGGAAAAAAGCCAGATTGATGCAGCAAGACTTGCTTTAGCTAAATCTATTATTAAATTTTCAAATTCAAAAGAATTAAGAGATGTTTATATTACATATGATAGAAGTTTATTGGTTGCTGATATAAGAAGAAAAGAAACAAAAAAGCCCGGAGACAGCAAAGCAAGAGCAAAAAGACAGACTTCTTATAGATGATTACAAAAGAAAAGCCCTATGTTCTACTCAAATTACTTCCAGTTGAATCAGATCTAAAAATATAATGAGCTGTTTCATCTGCTAAATTAACTACGGGATAAATTTGATCATAATGAGGACCACTTCTAATCGATATTCTTGGAGATTCAAGATCACAATATTCAGCAATTAAATGTTTTATATATTGAGAACTTTGAAAAGACATTTCTCCATCAATATATACTGAAATATGTTCTTCACTAAATGGGGTAAATGGGTAAAGTAAACTTGAAATAACTAAACCTTTCAAGTCTTTTTTATTTGTTGTTCTAATGTCTTCTTCTGTAAGCTGAACAAATGTGAAATCTCTTTTGCTAAACATTCCAAATAAACGGTGATGACTTCTCTTTTTAGGAAGTAAATTTTTAACCGGAGGAACAGAAGGTTGGATATCTTTAGAAAGAGTTGAAAAAACTGCAACAAATGTTTCTGGATATCTTCCGTGATTAGATTCATCTACTCAACATATAACTCTAAGTTCCCTCTTTTTAGCATAATTAAAAAAAGATTATATATAAAAAGATTGTTGTAAACAATTATTCTCTTTCCTTCAAAACATTTTTTAATTTATTCTGAACATGATTAAATAAAGTTGTTGAAATAATTGGCTGGTGTGAACCTTGATGAATTTCTCCATTAAACTTCACTTTTCCAACATATGCAAAATTCATCAGTATTTTCTTTAATCCGTTAACTGAAAGTTTATGTCTTTCTGCAAGTTTTCTTAAACTTAAATTAGATGAAAGGAATTCTTCAAAAATCTCTTCAATTTCTTTATAGTTTTCAGCTAAAATAAGTTGTTTATTTTCTATTTTATATCCAAATGGTGCTCTTGAAACAATATTTCCTTCTTTTGCCTTATTAATCATTCCTTGTTTTTGCTTTTCTACGCGAATCTTCTTATATTGTTCAATTATTTCTTGTTCACTAAATTCATTTATTTTGTTTAGTTCATTATTTTTTTCCATTTTAAACTTTCATTAATGAATCAATAGGGCTTTTAATATTTTTAATTTGCTCATTAGAGATATGAACATACTGTTCAGTGGTTGCTATAGAGGAATGGCCGAGGAGTACTTGTATATATCTTATATCGACGCCATTTTCTAATAAATGTGTGGCGAAGCTGTGACGCAACGTATGGGTGTGAACATCTTTTTTAATTCCTGCTTTTATTGAAGCTTTTTTTACAATTTTTTGTATATTTCTTTCAGATAATTTTCCTTTTGGTCCGGAAAATAAATAGGTTTGATTTTCTTTTTTTTGAAATTCAACTTGTTTTTTTAAATCATTTAACAAGAATAAAGGGATATTAAAGATTCTATCTTTTTTTCCTTTTGCCTGCCTTATCTGCCCTACTTTTTCTTCAAATGAAAGATCATTGACTTTTAAATGAATTAATTCTGAGACTCTTAATCCTGCTGCATATATTAAAGAAACCATTAATTTACTTTTTTTATTTTCTAATTTCTCAATAAGTTTAGAAACTTCCTCTTTAGTTAAAACAACAGGAATTCTTTTTTCTCTTTTTGGACGTTTAATTCCTAAGGTTGGATCTGTTTTTAAAATAGATAAGTAAGCATATTTAATTGCAGAAAGAAATAAGATGATAGATGTTGAAGCTTTATTGCTAAGATGTTCTGCCATGTAAGATTTTACATCTTTTTCATTGACTTCAGAAGGATTTTTCTTTGAAAAATCCAACAAAAACCGATTATATTGGATGTAATTTCTTAAAGTATAAGGGGAATTTTTAGAAATTTTAAGTTCTATTTCAAGCTGTTTAAGAAATTCCTCTTTTTTCATTACATTTATTGTGCGAACTTGTTTATAAGAGTTACTATCAAGATATTTTGTTAAAAAGAAAAAGTAGCAAGAGCAGGTTGTCTAAACAGCTATCTAATCAGTTGATTTCTTCAACAACTTCGTGATAAATGAGTTTATTTCATCTTGATTTTTTAATAACATGAATTCTTGTCTTAATTTAGATGCTCCATCAATATTTTTAATAAAATTAACTCCTAAAAATTTTGTCTTTTTCATATCAAACAGATTATATTTTTGTGAGAAAGAAAGATATTCTTTAAATTGTCTTAAATTTTGTTTAAAATTAAATTCTTTTTCTTTTCCTGTTCTTAAATAATATAAAATTTCATCAAAAATTAAAGGATTTCCTATTGCTGCTCTCCCAATCATTGCAAAATCTGCAATTTCTAACATTTTTTCTGCATCTTTTCCAGAAAAAATATCTCCATTTCCTATTATTGGAATACTTATTTGTTTTTTTACTTTTTTTATTTGATTCCAATCAGCTGGAACACTATAATCCTGGTTTGCTAAACGTGAATGAATAGTTATTGCATCAGCTCCTGCTTTTTCAATTAACTTTGAAACTTTTAAAACATTGTTTGATTTAAATCCTAAACGAATCTTTGCTGTTGTTGTAAAACCATTATCTTTCAATAAAAAAATTATTTTTTTTATTTTTTCTGGAAAATTTAATAAAAAACAACCAAAACCTTGTTTAAATGTTTTATCAGCAGGACATCCACAGTTCAAATCTATTAAATTAAATTCTTTTTCATATCCTTTTTCCAGCATAGGAAGTATTTTTTTAATGTCTTTTACATCTCTTGCAGTAATTTGAATACCTAATGGTTTATCTTCTTTATTAGTTATGGTTTTTTTATTGGCATTATCTTTAGTGTGAAAAAGTTCTTCAGAAGTGATCATTTCAATATAAGCCATTGCTGCACCATTTTTTCTGCATATTAATCTATAAGGCATATTAGTAACATCTAGCATTGGTGCTAAAAAAAGATTATTTTTAAAAGAGATATTTCCTATTTTTAATTTATCCATAATTCTTTTAAAAAAGAGCTGTTTTTATTATTTTTGAAAAATTAATTTAAAAAAGAATAAAAAAACTTAAATAAGCCTATTTTTTTGGCTGTATATGGATATTGTTCATAAAGGCGATAAAGTAATTGTAGAATATGAAGGAAAATTAGAAACTGGAGAAATCTTTGACAGTTCAAAACATGGAGATCATTCTCATCCTTTAGAATTTGTAGTTGGAAGCGGAATAGTTATTCCTGGATTTGAAGAAGCTATGATAGGAATGAAAAAAGGAGAAGAAAAAGAAATAGTTATTCCTTCTGATAAAGCCTATGGGAATCCAAAACCAGAATTGTTAAAAGAAATTCCAAAAAATGCTTTACCTCCGGAGCAAGAACCTAAAGAAGGCATGGTTTTAATTATGGGAACACCTGACGGAAAAAGATTTCCGGTTAGAATAGCAAAAGTAAATAATGAAACAATAATTTTAGATTTAAATCATCCTTTAGCAGGAAAAAAACTTATTTTTAAAATAAAATTAGTAGATATAAAATCTAATTCTGATAAACCTCTATCTGTCAAAACAAATTCAGCCAAATCAAATTCTAATGAATCCAAAAAGAAGAAAAAACAGCCTTGAATGTTTCTTTAATATTGATAATACTTAAGCTTTAAATACGATTAATTATTTTAAAAAATATTATGGAAAGATTAATTAGTAACTTAATGACAGGTGAGCATAAAAAAATTGAAATATTCCTTGAAAGATTTGAAAAAGCATTGGAAATAAATCTAGAAGAAGCTAAAAAGATGTTTAATATTTTTAAATGGACTCTAGAAAAACACTTTTTTATAGAAGAAAGGGCAATATTTGTTGTAAATGATTCTGTAATAGGGCAGGAAGTTGATATTGTTTTTGAATTGCTGAAACAACATGGAGAACTTATGGAAATAGTTAAAGAAATTGAAGAAAATTTAAATAATGATGTTGCATTTAACTTTAAAATGTTGAAAGAGAAGCTGACTAAACACTCTCTTTTTGAAGACGATGAATTTTATCCAAAACTAGATGAAGAATTAGAACCTGAAAAAAAACAAGAAATAATTGAAAGAATTAAAGAAATTATAAGGGGTTGAGATTATTATTTTCTGTCAAATAAGATTCTAATTGATATTAGCACTTCGTAAAATTTATAGCTCAAATCCCATTTCATGTTCATAAATTGTTTAATTTGTATTTCACTTTTGAATCATCTTAAAATCTATAAGATTTTTTGATTTGGATTTTAACTTAGTCTGAAAGCTGATTATGACTCAATTATTATCGCAACTTATTACAAATAAATCATGTTAAATTAAATGTTTTAATTTACAGTTTAGAAACAATTAAAAAAGAATGATTCTATTTTATTAATACTTTAAAAAAGAGGGTAAAATGTGTGAATTAATGGCAATTTCTTCAAATATAAGTGTAGATCCTATATTTATTTTTAAAAAGATGAGAAAACACAGCAGTAAAGGAAAGAATTGTGATGGTTGGGGAATTGGATTTTATAAGGGTAAAGAGGCTCATATTTTCAAAGAGCCTGTTGCTTCTGAGGGTAGTAAATTAGCTGATAAAATTGAAAAAGATAAAATAAAATTAAGAAGCAAAATATTTATTACCCATATAAGGGATGCAACTTCTGGAAAAAATACTATAAATAATACTCATCCTTTTAAAAAAGAACTTTTTGGAACTGAATGGCTTTTTGCCCATAATGGGACTGTAGGAAAATTTAATGAAAAGTCAAATGTTTTTAAGATAGCTACAAAATTCAAACCAAAAGGACAAACTGATTCTGAAAAAGCTTTTTGTTATTTTTTAGATAAAGTAAAACAAGCTGGAAATTCTGAGAAAAACTTCAAGAAAAGAGTTAGGTTGTTTAGACAGGTGTTTAAGCAGATAAAAAAGTTTGGAATTTTTAATGCAATTCTTTCAGATGGAAAATATCTTTATTGTTTTGGAGACTCAAGACTTTTCTATATTGAAAAAGAACTTAAGAAAAAAAATCTTTTGTTTAGAGACAAAGAAATAAGAGAGGGACAAAATCATCTTAAACATCCTGTTGAA